>Ga0066644_10000887_pt1 | contig 17805 bp, 18 predicted proteins | sample CryGeyCG2114_020_FD_62735 | JGI IMG/M metagenome (GOLD analysis project Ga0066644, IMG submission 62735) | Groundwater microbial communities from aquifer - Crystal Geyser CG15_big_fil_post_rev_8/21/14_0.20 | ecosystem: Environmental > Aquatic > Deep subsurface > Groundwater | place: USA: Utah...
ATGGGACAGGTCGCCTTCGACCCATTCGACATGCTCGCAGGCATCTTGCGGCCGCCGGGTCAGCGCACACACCGGCTCGCCCGTCCGCCGGCAGGCATCGAGCACCGCCTGGCCGACGAAGCCGGTAGCGCCGGTCAGCGCGATCGTCATGCGCGCACCATGTGGTCGCGGTGGATCACCGCCGCGCGCGGCGCATAGCCGAGCCTGGCGGCCTGCTGGTCCTGTCTGAGGCCGAGGATCGCACGGCATTCGGCGGCGGCATATTCGACCAGCCCCTGGCCGAGCCGTTCTCCCCTGGGCCCGTGGATCGCGACGAGGTCGCCGCGCGCGAAATCGCCTTCGACTTCGGTAATGCCGGCGGCGAGCACGCTGGCGCCCTGGTCGAGCGCCCGCATGCAGCCGCTATCGACCGACAGCGCGCCCGCCGGCGCGAGCCGACCGCCGAGCCAAGCCTTGCGCGCGTTGGCATCGGCCTGCGGGACGAACAGCGTGCCGACGCCCTCGTCGAGTACGCGAGCGAGCGGGGAGGGGTTGGTCCCGTTGGCGATGACGAGGGTTATCCCCGCGCGTTCGGCGATCTGTGCCGCCTGGAGCTTGGCGCGCATGCCGCCCGATCCGAGCCCCGAAGACGATGCGCCGCTGGCCATGGCGGTGATTTCGGGCGTGACGCCAGCGACCCTTGCGATCAACACCGCGCCTGCCTCGCGCGGATCGCGGTCGTAGAGACCGTCGACGTCCGACAGCAGCAGCACCGCATCGGCCCCTGCCGCTTGCGCGACGCGCGCGGCGAGGCGATCGTTGTCGCCGAAGCGGATTTCCTCGGTGGCGACGCTGTCGTTTTCGTTGACCACCGGCACCGCGCCCGCTTCGAGCAGCCGCGCGAGCGTGGCCGATGCGTTGAGATAGCGCCGCCGGTCCTCGAGATCGCCCAGCGTAACCAGCATCTGCGCCGCGGTGATGCCACGGTGGCCAAGCGCGTCGGACCACAGCCGCGCGAGTTCGACCTGGCCGACAGAGGCCGAGGCCTGCGCATCGGCGAGGCTGCCGCGCCCGCCCTTGGCAAGGCCGAGCCGGGCCGCCCCCAGCGCGATCGCGCCCGAGGAGACGACAATGACCTCGGCGTGCTTGCGCAGCCCGGCGATTTCCGCGGCGAGCGTCGCCAGCCATTCGACGCGCGGGGCGCCGTGTTCGACCAGCAGCGCCGAGCCGACCTTGATCACCAGGCGGCGCGCGCTGCGCAAGTCGGAAAGACTATCGATTGCCATTGTGTCCTACGTCACCCCGGACTTGATCCGGGGTCCAACTTCTTTTGCTTGGCAGCCGAAAAGTAAAGCGGCCCCCGGATCGGGGCCGGGATGATGGGTGCTGTGGGAGTTGCTCAGATCGGCGACCATTCGTCGCTGCCCTCTTCGGGAGCGTCTTCGACCTCGGCGGCATTGGTTTCGGTCGCGGTCCGATCGGGCAGGTAGCCGAGCACCCCGTCGAGCAGTTCGGAAATGCCCGCGCCCGTCGCGCCCGAGATGGTGAAGACCTTGTCCGCCCCGGCGGCGAGCAGTTCCTCGGCGAAGCCTGCGCCCAGTTCCTCGTCGGCGAGGTCGAGCTTGTTGAGCGCAACCAGCTGCGGCTTGTCCGCCAGCCCGCCGCCATAGGCTTCGAGCTCGGCATTGACCGTGCGATAGGCTTCGGCGGGGTCGTCGCCCGAAATGTCGATCAGGTGGATCAGCACGCGGCAGCGCTCGATATGACCGAGGAAGCGGTCGCCGATCCCGGCACCGTCGGCTGCACCCTCGATCAGGCCGGGAATGTCGGCGAGGACGAATTCGCGGCCCTTGTGGGTGACCACGCCGAGCTTGGGCACAAGCGTGGTAAAGGCGTAATGGCCGACCTTGGCCTTGGCGTTGGAGACCTGGTTGATGAAGGTCGACTTGCCCGCATTGGGCAGGCCCAACAGGCCGACGTCGGCAAGCAGCTTGAGCCGTAGCCAGACCCACATCTCTTCGCCCGGCTCGCCCGGTTGGTGCTGGCGCGGGGCACGGTTGGTGCTGCTTTTGTAGCTCGCATTGCCGCGGCCGCCCATACCACCTTCGAGGAAGACGATACGCTGGCCGACCTCGGTGAAGTCGGCGAGTACTTCTTCCTTGTCTTCCGAAAGCACCTGCGTGCCGACGGGAACCTTGATCACAAGGTCGGGCGCGCCCGCGCCCGTCCGGTCTTTGCCCTGGCCGTGCTCGCCGCGCTTGGCCTTGAAGTGCTGCGCATAACGGAAGTCGATCAGGGTGTTGAGGCCCTGGACGGCCTCGAAGACGATGTCGCCGCCCTTGCCGCCATTGCCGCCGTCGGGGCCGCCGTATTCGATATATTTTTCACGCCGGAAACTGACGGCGCCGGGGCCGCCGGCGCCCGACTTCAAGTAGATCTTGGCTTGGTCTAGGAAATGCATGGCGCGCCCTCTAGCCGCTTTCGCGGGCTTAGGCGAGGGCACGCATGCTCAGGCGGTGTCAGGCGACGAAATCGTCTACCCGCTCGATGATGATGGCCGGTGCCATGCCGCCCGCGGCGCACATGGTAACGAGGCCGTAGCGGCCGCCCGAGCGTTCAAGTTCGTCGAGCGCGGTGCCGATGAGGATCGAGCCGGTCGCGCCGATCGGATGGCCCAGCGCCATCGCGCCGCCGTTGATATTGACCTTCTCGCGATCGAGATCGAGGTCGCGAATGAACTTCTCGGCGACGACCGAGAAGGCTTCGTTGATTTCCCAGACGTCGATGTCGTCCTTGGTCATCCCTGCCTTTTCGAGAACCTTCTTTGCCGCCGGGACGGGCGCGTTGAGCATCAGCGTCGGGCAATCGCCCTGATTGGCATAGGCGACGATCCGGCCGCGCGGCTTGAGGCCATGCTCCTTGGCATAGTCTTCCGAGGTGACCAGCAGCGCCGCCGCGCCGTCGACCACGCCCGAGCTGTTGCCGGCATGGTGGAAGTGCTCGATCTCGAGGTCGGGATACTTGCGGTTGATTTGCTTGCGGAAGGTCGTGCCGCCGATGTCGAAATCGGCGAGCTTGGCGAAGCTCGGATTGAGCGCGGCAAGGCCTTCGGCGGTGGTTTCGGGTCGCGGGAATTCCTCGCGGTCGAGCGCAACGGTGCCGTCTTCGTTGAGCACGGGCACGACCGACTTGTCGAAGCGACCCTCGTCGATCGCGCGCTTGGCGCGCTGCTGGCTGACCAGCGCGAGCGCGTCGAGCGCTTCGCGGTCGATGCCTTCCATGCTGGCTATCGCATCGCCGCACACGCCCTGATGGCTCTGCGGATGGAGCACGTCGAGCGCTTCGTTGCCCGAGCCCATCAGCCGCGGCGGCAGGCCGGCATTGGCCTGTTCGGCGGCATAGGCGGCGGTGTAGCTCATCATCTCGGTCCCGCCAGCGATGACGCAGTCCTCCATGCCGCTCATGACGGTTGCCGCGGCCAGGTTCACCGAGGTGATGCCGCCGCCGCAGAACCGGTCGAGCGTGGTACCGCTGGCGCTGATGTCATAGCCGGCCGCGAGCGCGGCCATGCGGCCGAGGTCGCCCCCCTGCTTGCCGTTCTGGCTGCTGGTCGACCAGATGATGTCGTCGACTGAAGCCGTGTCGAGGTCGTTCCGCTCGCGCAGGGCGCCGAGCACGGTGGCCGCGAGATGCTGCGGATGGAGGTGCGACAGTGCGCCCTTGCCGGGCTTGCCGATGCCGCGCGGCGTCCGGACTGCGTCGATGATATAGGCTTCGGCCATGGCGGTTCCTCTCAGGTCTGATAACGGTTGACGTTTGCGTAAGCGTAGCCCAGCAATGGCGCAAGGCAAGTTTCAAATTGCAATGGGAGAGAGGCGTGAGCGAAGAGGTACTGACGAGCGAGGAGGACGGCATCCTGATCGTCACGATCAACCGTCCCGAAGCCAAGAACGCGATGACCAAGGCCGCGGCCGAAGGAATCGCGGCGGCGATGGACCGGCTCGACAGCGACGATGCCTTGCGGGTCGGTATCCTGACCGGCGCGGGCGGCACCTTCTGCTCGGGCATGGATCTCAAGGGCTTCCTGCGCGGCGAATCGCCCAGCATCGAGGGGCGCGGTTTCGGCGGGATCGTGCAGAAGCCGCCCGAAAAGCCGCTGATTGCCGCGGTGGAAGGGTATGCGCTGGCCGGCGGGCTCGAGCTGATGATCGCCTGCGACCTCGTGGTCGCCGATGCGGGTGCGAAATTCGGCATTCCCGAAGTGAAACGCGGCCTCGTTGCAGCGGCGGGCGGGGTAATGATGCTGCCCGATCAGATCCCCGAACGGATCGCGATGGAACTGGCGCTGACCGGCGATTTCATCACCGCCGCGCGCGCCTATGAGCTGGGCCTGATCAACCGCGTGACCGATGGCTCGGCGCTCGACGGCGCGAAACAGCTCGCCGCATCGATCGTCGCCAACGGCCCGCTCGCCGTGCGCGTCTCGAAGCAGGTCATCAAGCAGTCGCGCGGCTGGCCGATGGACGAACGCTATACCCGCCAGACGCAGCTGATCGCGCCGGTCTTCGTTTCCGAGGACGCCCGCGAGGGCGCCGCCGCTTTCGCCGAGAAACGCGCGCCCAACTGGAAGGGCAAGTAGGACCCTTCCGCGCGACACGAGAACACCCGAGAGGACCAGAGAGATGCCCGTAATCGACGTACCACAGCCCGAGTTCATGGAAGACGAGGAGATCGCCATCTTCGCCGACGCCGTGGGCAAGTTCTACCAGCAGCACGCGCCGCAGAAGCGGATCATGAAATGGCGCGAGGACGGCCAGGTCGAGCGCGAGTTCTGGCGCGAAGCGGGGGCGGCTGGGCTGCTCGGCGTCTCGGTGCCAGAGGAATACGGCGGCCATGGCGGCGACTTCCGTCACGACATGGTGGTGATCGACCAGCAGGCCAAGCACGGTGTCGAAGGCTTCGCCGCGAGCCTGCACAACACCATCATCCTGCCCTATCTGGTGCGCCACGGGACCGAGGAGCAGAAGCGGAAATACCTGCCCAAGCTGGTCACCGGCGAGCTGGTGAGCGCCATCGCCATGACCGAGCCGGGAGTCGGCAGCGACCTCCAGAGCATCACCACGACCGCGCTCAAGGACGGCAATGGCTACCGCATCAACGGGGCCAAGACCTATATCTCCAACGGCCAGACCGCCGACTTCATCATCGTCGTCGCCAAGACCGATCCCAACGAACGCGCCAAGGGCATCTCGCTGATGCTGCTCGAGACCGAGGGGGCCGAGGGCTTCGAGCGCGGCAAGAAGCTCGACAAGGTCGGGCTCGACGCCTCGGACACCTCCGAGCTGTTCTTCGACAATGTCTTCGTCCCGGCCGAAAACGTGCTCGGCGGGGTCGAGGGCAAGGGCTTCTACCAGCTGATGGGCGAACTGGCGCAGGAACGCCTCGTCATCGCGATGGGCGCGGCGACGGGGATCGAGAAGGCGCTCGAAGTCACGCTCGACTACGTCAAGAACCGCAAGGCCTTCGGGCAGACGATCTGGGATTTCCAGAACACTCAGTTCGTCCTCGCCGACCTCAAGGCACGCGGCACGGCAGCGCGGGTCTTCGTCAACGACTGTATCGCCAAGCTGCTCAAGGGCGAACTCGATGTCGCGACGGCGGCGATGGCCAAATACTGGGTCACCGAACTGCAGAGCGAAGTGGTCGACAAGTGCCTCCAGCTCCACGGCGGGGCAGGCTATATCAACGAATACCCGATCGCCCGCATGTACCGCGACACGCGCATCGCGCGCATCTTCGGCGGCTCGAACGAGGTCATGAAGATGCTGATCGCCCGCTCGATGTAAGCGCCCGATCAGGCGGGGAAGCGCCCGATCGTGTCAGTCGATCCCGCCCCGCCGGAGCATCGCATCGATGCTGTCGACCTTCCTTTCGAAGCGCGGATCGTCGGTCGCGCCGTAGCGGGCGGCAAAATCCGCGTCGGTCATCCCGTCGCTCAGCGACAGCGCGGCCTGGGGGAGCAACATATCGTCCTGGGCGGCAAGCAACCTCTCGCGCGCAGCGGCCAGACGGTCGGGATCGGTCAACTGCCGCGCCGTCAGGATTCCCGCCCGGTCGCTGGCAAGGTCGACGAAGGAGAAGCCGCTCGGGTCATCGGGCCCGAGCAGGGGGCCCTTGGCCAGCGTATCCGCAAGCTCTTTCCATTCCCCGATCGCGGCGCTGATGCGGCTGCCGGTGGTGGTTTCCAGCGCGGCCGAAAGCGCCCAGTGCTTTGCCCAGTCCTCGCGCCCCTGAAGCGTCAGCCGCACGGGGGCGCCGGCGCATTTGCCGATCGCGCCCTCGCTTCCGCCGGTTACCTTCCCGGCTTCCGGCCCCACCGAAAGCAGCGCCAGCGCGACCAGCGCGGACCGATGGCCTTCGGGCGAAGGTTCCGCGGCTGCCAGCGCACGGCCCAGTTGGTGGGCGAGCAAAGGATCTGGATCGGAGCGCTGCTGTTCGGCCAGCTGGCAATAGATCGTAGCCACCGCCCTGTCGTCGATGGCGGGCACCCCCGTCGCCCTGACATGGGCGAGCAGGTTGCCCTGCGGCAAGACCACTTGCGCGGTGAGAGTATCCTCCCGGACGCTAATGGAGCGCACGATCGTATCGATCGGCGGGAGCGCGCCGTCCTCCCCGGCCAACCTGCGCTGGGCGACGCCAAGCCCCAGGCGCGACAGCCAGCCGGGCAGGGAAAGCGCCCCGATCCTGACCGCGAAGGGCGGGATTCCCTCGCTCGTGCCGCTCGTTTGCGCGCGGATGTTGAGCCAGCGGAACAGCAGCGGGCGGCTGCCGGTGAGCGTCAGCATGCCATCCTCGAGCTTCGCCTCGAAACGATTGGGGTCAAATCCCTGCGTCATCATCGCCGACAGCGCATCGAGCTTGGTATTGTCGAGCTCGAGTTCGACCGGTTCACCGGTTGCCCGGCTCCGCCGCGCTTCGTTCGCCAATGCGCGCACCATGGCGACCTGTTCGGCGGTCGCATTGCGCGTTTCCGGCACCCAGGGGGCCGAACTCGTGACCAGCAGGAACAGCGCCACGGCGCCGCCCAGAATCAGTGCCAGCACAATGCGCCAGCGCCGCTTGCCCGGTCGTGATCGAGACATGACGTGATCCGCGGCAGGCGGGCGATCGTCAGGCTGCGACGACCGTCTGTTCTATCGCGCCGAAGATCGAATGCCCATCGGCGTCCTTCATCTCGACGCGGACGGTGTCGCCCGGCGCCATGAAGCGGGTCTTGGCCTCGCCGTCCGCAATGGTCTCGATCATGCGGATTTCGGCGATGCAGCTGTAGCCGAGGCCGCCTTCGGAAACCGGCTTGCCCGGATCTCCGTCGGGACCCTGGTTCGAAACGGTGCCCGAACCGATGATGCTGCCCGCGCCAAGATCGCGAGTCTTGGCGGCATGCGCCACCAGGTCGGCGAGGCTGAAGGTCGCATCGACCCCGGCATTGGCACGGCCGAAGGGCTCGCCATTGTAATCGACCATCAGCGGCAGGTGGATAACGTTGCCCTGCCATGCATCGCCCAGTTCGTCGGGTGTGACGGCAACGGGGCTGAAGGCGCTTGCGGGTTTCGACTGGAAGAAGCCGAAGCCCTTCGCCAGCTCGCCCGGGATCAGACCGCGCAGCGACACGTCGTTGACCAGCATGATCAGCTTGATGTGCCCGGCTGCGTCCTCGCTCGATACGCCCATCGGTACGTCGTCGGTGATAACCGCGATCTCGCCTTCCATATCGCAGCCCCACTTGGTGTCCTTGAGGGGGATATCGTCGCGCGGGGCGAGGAAATTGTCGCTGCCGCCCTGATACATCAGCGGGTCGTGGTAGAAGCTCTCGGGCACCTCGGCGCCGCGCGCCTTGCGGACCAGTTCGACGTGGTTGATGTAGGCCGAGCCGTCGGCCCATTGGTAGGCGCGGGGCAGCGGCGAATGCGCCTCGCGCTCGTGGAACCGCTCGCACGGCACGGCCTGGTGCTCGACATCGGTATAGAGCGCCTCGAGCTTCGGCGCGATCTCCTCCCAATTGTCGAGCGCGGCCTGCAGCGTCGGCGCGATATTGTCGGCGGCGCAATAGCGGGTGAGGTCCTTGGAGACGACGACGAGCTTGCCGTCGCGGGTGCCGTCCTTGAGTGTTGCGAGCTTCATAGGTCAGGTCCTCTCGGGATTGTCGGGTTGGTTGTCCGGATGCGCACGCTGGAATTCGGGCAGCGCGAGGCAAGCGGCCTCGATCCGGGTGGTATGCGGTTTGTCGGCAAATTCGAAACCGAACCGCCGCGCGTTATAGACCTGCGGCAGCAGGCAGACTTCGAAGAAGCCGGGCTTGTCGAACAGGAAATCGCCCGTGCCGAGCTGCGCCAGCCGTGCCTCGAGCGGATCGAGCGTCCGGGCGAGCCAATGGCGATACCACATGCCGATTTCGTCCTGCGACTTGCCGTACTCATTGGCGAGATACTTGAGCACCGGCAGGTTGAGCGGCGCGTGCAGCTCGGTCGCGATGGCATAGGCAAGTTCGCGCGCCACGTAGCGATCGCCGGTGTCGGCAGGCAGCAGCGGGTGGTCGGGATAGGCTTCGTCGAGCCACTCGATCTGCGCCATCGACTGCACGTAGTCCTTGCCGTCGACTTCGAGCAGCGGAACCGAACCGAAGGGGTTGCGGCTGGTGAAAGCCTCGTCTTTCTGCTCGCTCTTGAGCAGGTTGACCGGGACATATTCGTATTCGAGCCGCTTCAGCTCCAGCGCGATGCGCAGGCGGTAGCTGGTCGAGCTGCGATAATAGCCATGAAGACGGATCATTCCGGTTCTCCGATCCTGTAGGATTTGCCGAGAGGCAGTTCACGACATGGACCGCCTGTTACACGGTCCAATCGCAAAAAACCTGCCCGCCGGACACGGGGCGCACTCACGGCAAATGAAAAGGCGAAACCGAACGGCATGGCGCTGCTGTGGCACATGGCCGCCCTGTAGGACAGTCCGGCAGACCGCAGCACCATCAGAATGCGGCAATCCCCGTCACCGCGCGGCCGAGGATCAGCGCATGCACGTCATGCGTGCCTTCATAGGTGTTGACCGTCTCGAGGTTCACCATGTGCCGGATGACCTGATATTCTTCCGAAATGCCGTTGCCGCCGTGCATGTCGCGGGCCTTGCGGGCGATATCGAGCGCCTTGCCGACATTGTTGCGCTTGACGATGCTGATCATCTCGGGGGCGAACTTGCCCTCGTCCATCAGGCGACCGACGCGCAGGGACGACTGAAGTCCGAGAGCGATGTCGGTCATCATGTCCGCGAGTTTCAGTTGGTAGAGTTGCTTCGATGCCAGCGGCACGCCGAATTGGTGCCGGTCGAGGCCGTATTGCCGCGCGGCATGCATGCAGAATTCGGCGGCGCCCATCGCACCCCAGCTGATGCCGTAACGTGCGCGGTTGAGGCAGCCGAAGGGGCCCTTCAGGCCCTGCACTTCGGGCAACAGCGCATCTTCGCCGACCTCGACCTCGTCCATCACGATCATGCCGGTGGTCGAAGCGCGCAAGGACAGCTTGCCTTCGATCTTGGGCGCCGAAAGGCCCTTCATGCCCTTCTCGAGCACGAAGCCGCGGATCCCGCCGCCATGCGCCTCGCTCTTCGCCCAGACGACGAAGACGTCGGCGAAGGGCGAGTTCGAGATCCAGGTCTTGGAACCGGAAATGACGTAGCCGCCGTCGACCTTCTTTGCAGTCGTTTTCATACCTGCCGGGTCGCTGCCCGCGTCGGGTTCGGTCAGGCCGAAACAGCCGATCAGCTGGCCGCTGGCGAGGCCGGGGAGATACTTTTTGCGCTGATCCTCCGAGCCATAGGCATGGATCGGGTACATCACGAGGCTCGACTGGACGCTGGCCATCGAGCGATAGCCGGAATCGACCCGTTCGATTTCGCGCGCGATCAGACCGTAGGCGACATAGCTGGCACCGGCGCCGCCATATTCCTCGGGCACGGTGGCGCCCAGCAGGCCGGCTTCACCCATCATCGGGAACAGTTCGGGATCGTCGACCTCCTTGCTGAAGTTCTCGATCACCCGCGGTTGCAGCTCACCCTGCGCGAAGGCGTGGGCGGCGTCGCGGATCATCCGCTCGTCCTCGGTCAACTGGTCGTCGAGGTTGAAGGGATCATCCCAGGCGAAAGGCACCATACCGGCCATGTGGTCTCCTCTGTTTCACAGGTGCCAGTGACAGGGTTGAGGGCGCGGGGCAAGACCCGTGCAGGCGGGGAGAGCGCGCAGTGCGAGCGACGGGTCCTATGTACACTCGCGATAGATCTAAGCGGGGCGCCGACAAGGCCGATTGCCGGACCGCGGATCGCCCGGAAGGGGCCCGGCGGTACGATTGACCGGCGCCGAACATCGCTCCTGCGCAGCGCCCGTGGCTCAGGGGCTCAGCCGTGCGTTGCGGCGCGCTGGATCGTATCGATGACGGCCGCGGGAGGGCAGGGCTTGTGGAGCGCCTGGGCGTCGGGAAAGCGCTGCGCCACTTCGACCGGAGTCAGCTTGCCCGAATGGAAGATGACCTTCACGTCTTCGGCGATCATCTGTTCGGCCAGCGGGTAGACGATGCCGTCGCCCAGTTCGACGTCGAGAATAGCGATGTCCGGCTTGGCCTTCTGGTAGGCCAGCATCGCCGAGGACAGGTTCTCGAACGGCCCTTCGACGTCGTAACCTGCTTCGGCGACCGTATCGCACAGGTCGTAGCCGACGATGAGTTCATCTTCGGCGACGAGTACGCGCAATTGCTGACCCATCTTCGCTCTCCTCGCATACCGACCCAATGGACCTTAATGTCGCAGGAGAGGCTTTGTTCCCGCGTCAGGACAGCTTTCCGTAGCGTTCGGCAAACCCGCTCTCGTCGCCCTGCGCCAGCAGCTTCGCCTGCCCAACCCAGTCGTCGCGGCGAATGCGGCCCTGGAAACGGCCGAGCTCGGCGTCGATCCGGTCGATCTCGCCATCGTCCCATCCGGCGATCTGGGCGAAGCTGGTAACCCCCAGGCCGCGGAGCGTGGCAGCCAGTTTCGGACCGAGGCCCTTGATCCGCGTCAGGTCGTCGCCCGCGGGGGACGGTGCAGTGGGCGCGACGCCTGCTGGCGGTTCCATCGGCGTGGCCGCGGGCGCGCTGTCGATCAGCGCCTTGTTGCGTTCCGCCGGCGCGGCGCCTTCGTCGAGCACGTCGCGGCTGGTCCCGGTGATGCGCGTCCGGCGCGAGGCGTGAAACACGTACCAGGCGATGGCGATGCCGACGAGCAGCGCGGCGACGATCAGGGGCCAGTAGGTCTGCAGCAATTCGTTCACGGATTAATCCTCTTCCTGTTCCTTGCGGCCCCACAGGGCCCAGCCGATGCCGAGCCCGGCGCCATAGGCGGCGACCATCAGTGCGGCGAGTTCGAACCACAATGGCATCAGCGTGCTCCCGGCGTATCGACCGGGGTCGGGCGAAGCGGTTCGGTGCGGATGACCGAAAATTCGATACGGCGATTGGCGGGGTCGCTGGGCGATAGGCCCTCGACAGGCTGGCTCGATCCGACCCCGCTGGCACGCAATCCGTCGCGCGGGATGCCGCGGCGGACCAGCGCCTCGCGCACCACGCGTGCGCGCTCCATGCTGAGCGCGAGATTGCCGGGCTCGGTGCCCTGGTTGTCGGTATGGCCGGTAATCGCGATGATCGAACCGAGGCAGGGGCGGAGCGCGTCGGCCACCTCGTCGAGCAACATCCGGCTGGCGGGCAGCAGCGCGCTGCTCGCTTCCTCGAAGCGGATCGAGCGCGTGCGCAGCAGCCCTTCGACATCCTCCTGGCAATGCAGCGGCTGGTAGACGGGCTCGTCGCTTTCGGCGCGCGCCGTGCCGTCGGCCCAGGTTACCCCGCCGACGCCGGGAATCGATGCGACCGCGCGCGCCACTTTCGCACGGGTGTCCTCGTCGAGCTTCTCGCCGCCCGAAAGCAGCGGATGGCGCGAGGGCGACCCCACGCCATTCGCGAAACGCGCGGTGACGCCGCTGCCACCGGCTCCGGCGATCGCCTGCGCGGCCTGGGAATCGAGCCGGTCGATGAAGTGCGGCGCCCACGGCTCGGCCAGCAGATAGGCGCTCGCGCCCGTCAGCAGGGCTCCGACCGGGATGGCAATTGCGGGGCGGATCGGCATGGCGCTGGCTTTAGCCACCAACCGCCCCGCCTGCCAAGCGGCCTATTCGAGTGTATCGGCGGTCTTCACCAGTTCGAGGAACTGCTGCCGCCAGAAGTCGCGCTGCGGACCGGCCAGAGCGGCGATCTGCGGATAGGAGTAACTCTCCAGCAGGGCATCGCCGCGCAATTTTTGGCCGAAGGCCGCGACCGCGGCGGCGAAAGCGAAGTCTCCGCGCGGTGCCATTGCATTCCGCAACGCCGAGGCGGGTACGACATGGCTCAGCAATTGCGAGGTCTCGCCACCGGGACGCTCGTAGCGCAGCTTGACGAAGGCCGCCTCGGCCGCGAGGTCGCGGGCGCGCGCATCGGGCTCGTCCTCGTAGCGGCGCACCGCGATCCATCCCTTCGCGCCAGCCGGAACGATCTCGTAGATCGCGGTCACCTGGTGGCCGGCGCCGATATCGCCGGCATCGACCGCATCATTGTCGAAATCCTCCTCGCGCAGCGCGCGGTTCTCATAGCCGAGCAGGCGATACTGGCCGACCACGGCGGGGTTGAATTCGACCTGGATCTTCACATCCTTCGCGATGGTGAAGAGCGTTGCGCCCATTTCGTCGCCGAGCACCTTGCGCGCCTCGAGCGCGCTGTCGATGTAGGAATAATTGCCGTTCCCGGCATCGGCGACCTGCTCCATCATCGCATCGTTGAGATTGCCGCGCCCGAAGCCGAGCACCGAGAGCGACACGCCGCTTTCGCGCTTCTTTTCGATCAGCTCGACCAGCGCGTCGCGATGCGATGTGCCGACGTTGAAATCGCCGTCGGTGGCGAGGATCACGCGATTGACGCCCCCTTCGATGCGGCCGGCCTCGGCCACGCGATAGGCGAGCTCGATCCCCGCACCACCAGCGGTCGAGCCACCCGCCTCGAGCTGGTCGAGCGCATCCCTGATCTTGCGCTCGTCGCTGGTGGGTTCGAGCACCAGCCCCGCCGCCCCGGCATAGACGACGATCGCGACGCGATCCCGGGCGGAGAGCTGGCCGGCCAGCTGGCGCATCGCGGTCTTCACCAGCGGCAGCTTGTCGGCGCTCGCCATCGAGCCGGAGACGTCGAGCAGGAAGACCAGATTGGCCGGCGGCCGTTCCTGCGCCGGCATGTCGTAGCCCGATAGCCCGATCCGCAGCAGCCGGGCATCGGCATTCCACGGGCTTGCTGCGACGTCGGTGTTGACCGTGAAGGGCTGTGCCGGACTGTCGGGGCGGGGGTAGTCGTAGCGGAAGTAGTTGATGAACTCCTCGGTCCGGACCGCTCCCTTCGGTGGCAGCTGCCCCTCGGAAATGAAGCGCCGTGCATTGGCATAGGCGCCGGTATCGACATCGACCGAAAAGGTCGAAACCGGCTCGTCGGCGACCAGCCTGACCGGGGACACCTCTTCACCGTCATACCGGTCGCGGCTGGGCGGGCTGGGCACGAAGACCGGCGGGAAATAGCGGTAGCTCGCGCCGGCAACGGGCGCCGCGCTTGTCGCATCGGCCGCTTCGGTGGCCGCAATCCGCGAGCTCGTGATCGAGATTGCCTGCGGGGCCGACATAGGGGGCGGAGGCGGTGGAGGGGGCGGCGCGCGCCCATTATCGGCGGTTTCGGCTTTCGAGCCGGTCAGGACGATCTCGTCTCCGCTGGACGGCGTGGCGCATCCCGCGATCAGCGCGGCAAGCGCGCAGGCGCCCAGCATCTGGGTGTAACGCATTGGCAGTCCTCCCCGAACTTCGGTGATACAGGGTTACATCACCGCAGCGTGAATGCCGACTGAACGCGCGCGCCGACGTTTCGAGGTCACCCTGCCGGGGCTTCGTCCTTGTCGAGATTGCGGCGGAACAGCACGCGGTCCTCCGGCCCGAAGCCGCGCGTCCAGATGACGAAGCCGTAAACCGCCAGGATTGCGGGCACGCCGACGATCAGTTCGGCCCATTCGGGCAATTGCGTTGCCAGCCAGCCGACCACCACCGCCGGGGCCACCGCCCAGACCAGCGGCCAACGGAAGGTATTGATGCTCTGGCCGAGGAATTTCGACAACAGCATGGCCTTGACCAGGCTCGCGGTACCCAGAGCCAGCATCAGCGCGATGGCGGCGGCGGCGGCCTTGTAGGGCTCGCCATAGCCGCCCGCGACCATGGCCTCGATCAGCACCACCGTGAGCACGCCCTGGAGCGCGATGGTGCCGATCGAGATCCACAGGTTCTTTACCCGCGCGACATAGATCAGCACCGCTTCCGAGACGACTGCCGTGGCAGCGACCACCTCCGCCGCGAGCAGGAAGGCGAGCGCGCCCGTGCCACCGACGAATTCGGGGCCGACGAGACCCATCACCGCTTCGCCCGGCACGCCCAGCGCCAGCGCGATTCCCGCCTGCATGGCGACGATCCAGAAGCCGACCTGGCAGACCTGCCTGGCGATCGCTTCGTAATTCTTCGTCTTGAGGTTCTTGGTAATGACGGGGCCGAGGATCGGTTCGAAGCTGGTCTTGAGCTTCTGCGGCAGGCTCGCGACCTGCTGGGCGATGTAATAGACCCCGACCGCGCTCGGCGCTGCGAAGAGGCCGAGGATGAAGATGTCGAGCCGGCGGGTGCCCCATTCGATGGCGTCGGCAGTGGCCAGCGGCAGCGCGCGCACCGTCATGCGGCTCATGTAGACCGGGTGGGGGCGCCAGCCCCGTGGGGGGCCGTAGCTGCGGAAGAACGACCACAGACCGGTCGCCAACCCGGCATAGATCGAGGCGAGATAGGCCATCGACAGCCCCGAATCCGAAGTCGCCGGAAGAAGATAGAACACGCCCGCCATAATCGAGATGGTCCACGGTTCGACTACGGCGCGGGCGCGTACGGTGGTGGCGATGTCGTATTTATAGGCCTGGGCGGCGAGGACGATCTCGGTCAGCGCATAGCCGGGGATGGCGAGCACGATGAAGCGGTCGAGCGCGGTGAACTCGCCGCTCGGGAACAGCGGGGCGGGCACGAGCCAGAAAAAAGCAGCCGCGACGAGCGAGAACAGCAAGGCGAGCAGCATGCCGTCGTAGACCAGGTTTGCCGGATGCGCCTCGTCGTCCTCGGCCAGTCGCTGCGCCAGCCCGCGCTTTTCGCCCATGGCACAGACCAGCGCGACCAGTTCGACCACCACCAGCGCCGAGGCGAAGCGGCCCAGCGCATCGGGACCGTAGAGCCGGCCCGCGATGAACAGAAAGGGCAGCCGCGCGACAAGCCGCAGGATGAAGCCGAAAAAGTTCTGCCGTCCGCCCTTGGCCAGCGCGGACAGGTCTTCGTCGGGTTTGTGGTCGCTCACCCGGCGGTTTCCTGTTCGGCGCGCAGCGGCCGTGCGAGGAGGTCGGAGACGACCTTGCGCGGTTCGTCGCCCTTGAGCAGGCCGTAGACGGCGGTGACGATAGGCATGGCAATACCGTGGCGCGCGGCGAGTTCGACCAGCACGGGCGCGGTGTGCGCACCCTCGGCCACGGTACGGCGATCGGCCATCAGCGCATCGGCCCTTGCGCCCTCGCCAAGCGCCTTGCCGAGCGAGAAGTTGCGGCTCGATGTAGACGAACAGGTGAGCACGAGGTCGCCGAGGCCGCACAGGCCCGCGAGCGTTTCGGCGCGCGCGCCCAGCGCCTCGCCGAAGCGCAGCATCTCGGCATAGCCGCGGGCGATCAGCGCGGCGCGGGCGTTCTGCCCGAGGCCGAGCCCGTCGACCACGCCGCAGGCGATGGCGAGCACGTTCTTGACCGAGCCGCCGATCTCCGCGCCGGTGACGTCGTCCGAATAATAGGGGCGAAAGGCCTGGCGGGCGATCACCGGGGCGATCCGATCCCACTGCTCCTCGCCGCCGGCGCAGGCGAGCGTCACCGCAGTCGGGAGGCCGGCCGCGACCTCATGCGCGAAAGTCGGGCCCGAGAGGACGGCGATGGCGCTTCCGGGCGCGGTATCGCTGGCGACATGGTTCATCAGCCGCCCGCTGCCTGCCTCGATCCCCTTCGAGCACAGCACCAGGTCGCGCGGGTGCGAGGGCATGGCGGCCAGAACGCTGCCCATGTGCTGCGCAGGCGTGACGACGAGCAGCGTGTCGATTGCGCCCATTTCGGCGAGGTCGCCGGTCGCACGGATAGTTTCGGCCAGCTTGGCGGAGGGCAGGAACAGCGAATTGGTGTGGGCGGAATTGATTTCCTCGACCAGTTGTTCCTCGCGCGCCCAGATAAGCACTTCGCGGCCGTCGCTTGCGAGCATCTGTGCAAGTGCCGTGCCCCAGGCACCGGCCCCGAGTACCCCGACCCGGTCAGCCTGAGCTTGTCGATGGGTCATGCCTTCACTCCTGCGCCGCGCACCGGTTCGGCCTCGGGATCGAGCGGCCAGCGCGGGCGTGCCGATATATTGAGCGGGTCGTTCTGGCCGAGCCGTTCGATCCCCGCCCAGGCGATCATCGCGGCATTGTCGGTGCACAGCCTGGGCGGCGGCGCGGCGAAGCGCATCGCGTGGCCTGCAGCAAGCTGCTCGAGCGCGGTGCGCACTCCCTTGTTGGCCGCAACGCCGCCGGCGACCACCAGCGTATCGACATCGTCCATATCGGCGAGCGCGATACGCAACCGGTCGGTTACACAATCGACTGCGGCCTGCTGGAAGCTCGCGGCAATGTCGGCGACCGCATAGCGGCCGCTCTCATGCGCGCGCAGCACCGCGCTCTTGAGGCCGGCGAAGGAGAAATGCGGCTCCCCGCTGCCGACCATCGGGCGGGGCAGGGGCACGGCACTGGCATCGCCTTCTAGCGCCGTGCGTTCGACCGCGGGGCCGCCGGGAAAGCCGAGGCCGAGGATCTTGGCAGTCTTGTCGAAGGCCTCGCCCAGCGCATCGTCTATGGTCGTGGCGAGGCGGCGATATTGCCCCACGCCGTCGACGCGGAGGATCTGGCAATGCCCGCCCGAAACCAGCAGCAGCGCGTAGGGGAAGGCGATGCTCGGATCGGCGAGGCGCGGGCTCAGCGCATGGCCTTCCAAGTGGTTGATGGCGATCAGCGGCGTGTCGGTAGCCATCGCCAGCGCCTTGGCGCTGACCAGCCCGACCATCACACCGCCGATCAGGCCGGGCCCGGCGGTGGCGGCGATCGCATCGCAATCCGCCAACCCGACAGCGGCATCCTCGAGCACGCCGGCGATCATCGGAGCGAGCCTCTCGGCATGCGCGCGTGCGGCGATTTCGGGCACCACGCCGCCGAAAGGCGCATGGTCTTCGTCCTGCGAGGCGATGCGCTGCGCGACGATCCGCCGGTCGCTGTCGACCAGCGCGACCGCGGTTTCGTCGCAGGAGCTTTCTATGCCGAGAACCAGTGCCATCCCGCTTCCCCTTAGCGGCATGGCTCGCTAGGGCAAGCGCACCCTATGCCGACCCAGCCCATTCTCCGCCTCGGAACCCGCCGCTCCCCGCTCGCCATGGCGCAAGCGCACGAGGCCCGTGCGCGCCTGTGCGCGGCGCATGGTTGGGACGAATCGGCGGTCGAACTGGTCCCCGTGGTCGCCAGCGGCGACAAGGTGCAGGATCGGCCGCTGGCCGAAATCGGCGGTAAGGCGCTGTGGACGCGCGAGCTCGACCAGTGGCTGGTCGACGGGCGGATC
>Ga0066644_10000911_pt1 | contig 17673 bp, 21 predicted proteins | sample CryGeyCG2114_020_FD_62735 | JGI IMG/M metagenome (GOLD analysis project Ga0066644, IMG submission 62735) | Groundwater microbial communities from aquifer - Crystal Geyser CG15_big_fil_post_rev_8/21/14_0.20 | ecosystem: Environmental > Aquatic > Deep subsurface > Groundwater | place: USA: Utah...
AAACCAGAACCAAAACCAGAACCAAAACCAGAACCAAAACCAGAACCAAAACCAGAACCAAAACCAGAACCAAAACCAGAACCAAAACCAGAAATTATTCTAGATGATGATCCGTTTGCAGGATTGTCTGATGACGATATTGCAGATTACTCTGAACTCTATGATGTTCCCCCTCCTGAAAATGACGATGAAGCAAGAAATCTGGGTGATAAGATCAGACATTGGATTGCACAAGACAAACCAAAACCCGGTGAATTTACAAAGAGCACGGTAGAACCTTCAAAAGAAACTAAAAATGAAGAAAAACAATACAATAACGAGGAAAAACCTAAAAAGAAACGAGGATTATTTGGATTTCTTAAGAAATGAAATTAAAAACAAAAGATTTACTCACTTTATCTGAGGTATCTCCGCAAGAATTTACCAAGTTAATTGATCTTTCAATCAAATTAAAAAAAGACCTAAAAAAAGGTGGAAACAAGCCATTACTAAAAAATAAAACATTGGCGATGATTTTCCAAAAACCTTCTACTAGAACAAGAGTCAGTTTTGAAGCGGGGATGTTTCAGCTTGGCGGTCATGCAATAAACCTATCATCTCATGATACACAACTTTCACGAGGAGAGACCATAGAGGATACTGCAAAAACTTTGTCACGTTACACTGATTGTATAATGGCAAGAGTTTATGCGCATGATTTACTTGAAAAACTAGCAAAATATGCAACTGTCCCTGTGATAAACGGACTTTCCAATTCTTTTCATCCCTGTCAGGCTCTGGCTGACTTTATGACAATCAAAGAAAAGAAAGGCAAGTTCAATGGACTAAAGATTGCCTGGATTGGTGACGGCAATAATGTGTGCCACTCACTGATAATTGGTTGTGCATTATCTGGTGCAAAGATATCTGTAGCCACTCCAAAAGGATTTGAACCAAATAAGGCAATTGTAAAGGAATCCAGAAAATCTACTGATGTTGATCTTACCTTGGATCCGATAAAGGCAGTTGCTAATGCAGATGTTGTATTTACTGATACCTTTACATCTATTCATAATCGCGATCCCAACAGAACAAAAAAATTCTTACCAAAGTACCAAGTCAACCAATCATTAATGCAACATGCAAAAAAGAATTCAATCTTTATGCATTGCCTTCCTGCAAAGCGGGGCTACGAAGTGACATCTTCTGTTATTGATGGATCCCAATCTGTTGTGTGGGATGAAGCCGAAAATCGTTTACATACTCAAAAAGCATTAATGCTTTCTCTAATTCGCGCTTAACGTATATAAGAGCAGTTTCAAACTCGTGTTCTATAGATGGCTTATTCGAAGATATTGAGAAGATTAAGGGAAGAAAAGACCAATTATAAAAAAAGAGGGACCATGCTTATGGGTAAGCGTGATTTCATTACGGTTAACATTACTAATGAAAATACTCAAGTCCAAGTTCTAAAACCTGGCATGACTGGAGACAAGGTTATCGCATCTGCGCATTCTAGATATCTGGTTGATAAGGGTTGGAAGGGTTCAAGAAAAAGTGTCCCGGCAGCATATCTTACTGGCTATCTTGCAGGAAAGAAAGCAATAGGAAAGGGAGCAAAAAACGCGATTTTGTATACTGGAACTAGAAAATACACTCAAAGGATGGCAGCAGCTCTAAAAGGAGTCGTTGATGCTGGTGTTCAGGTACCTGCAGATTCAGAAACATTTCCACCTGAAGAGAGAATAAACGGTGAACATCTTAAAGTTAAAAATGATATCTCAAAAATAAAATCTACAATTGATACCGAGGTTAAATAAAAATGAGTCAATCTACACAAAGTCGAAATAGTGGTCAAAGAAGACCTAGGCGAGAACCAGAAGAAGAACCATGGGTTCCAAAAACAATTCTGGGACAAAAAGTAGCTTCTGGAGAAATCACTTCCATTGAAGAAATAATTCAAGATGGATTGCGAATCCAAGAAGCTGGAATTATTAAAAAATTACTTCCTGACTTGAAAAGTGAAGTGGTTGATGTTGGTATAATTCAAAAAATGACATCCAACGGACAATCAACAAGATTCAAAGCTATAGTGGCCACGGGAAATGAAAACGGCTACTTGGGAATTGGCCAGGGTAAATCAAAGCAAATGAGAATTGCAATTGAGAAAGCAACTAATCAAGCATTACTGAATGTTAGTCCTATCAAACTAGGATGTGGCAGTTGGGAATGCAGATGTGATCAAAAACATTCTGTTCCATTTAGAATCCGAGGCAAGGGTGGAAGCGTAACTATTGAGATTATTCCTGCGCCTCGTGGATTGGGTTTGGTTGCCGGAGGTAAAATTAAACGATTATTGGAATTAGCAGGATTAAAAGACGCATGGACTACTGCAAAGGGTTCTACCCCCACTATGAACTCAACTTCAAAAGCAATATTGGACTGTCTCAGACAAACATTTAGTCAGGGTTGATACAAATGGCAAAAGCATATCTTGTTGTTAGAATAAAAGGTCAAGCCGATGTTCCACACTGGGCAACAACCACTATGGAGTTACTTAAGTTAGAAAAGAAATATCGCGCTACTATACTTCCCGCAAAAGAGAATACTTTGGGCATGTTGAACAAAGTCCGACATTATGTATCTTGGATTGAGCTTGATGCAGGTTTAGCCAAAGAACTCATAGACAAAAAGGCTAGAAAATCTGGTTACCAAAGAGTTACCGCAGATGATCTCAAAGAATTAGGATTTCCAAGCACTGATGCACTTGCAACCGCATTATCTGAAGGGAAAGCAACTTTGTCTAAATTAAAGCCTCTAAAACCTTGGTTTGCATTGGCTCCACCACGATATGGATTCAAACGAAGTACCAAAACTCTGTATGGTCAAAAAGGTGTTCTTGGTGAGAACAAAGAACTTGGAAACTTAGTGAGGAATATGATGTAACATGGCAACTAGATTAAGAAAAACAAGAAAACTCCGAGGTGGACGAAATATGGGATGGGGACAAGTAGGTCAACATCGTGCAAGTGGTCACAAAGGTGGATTGGGAATTGCTGGTTTGCACAAATATCATTTTAGTACTTTGCTAAAAGAAATGCCAGATCATTTTGGACATGATTCTACTCATCCACCTCACCCAAACATTACCAAAAAATGGGCTAGTGTACGTGATCTTGATGACCTATTCTCAAAATTCGGTAAAGAAGAAGGCGGTAAAAAAATCATCGACCTTGAAGCAGCTGGTTACGAGAAGCTTCTTGGTGGTGGTAAAGTGACAAATGCATACACCGTCAAAGTGAACAAGTTTACCGCAACTGCAGAAGAGAAAGTCAAATCTATCGGGGGAGAGGTGTTAGCTGATAATGGCTGAAGGTACACTAACTAACCTTATTCGCAAAGTTGTTTTCAAGGCAGAGCCGTATCTTCCACAAGTTCCAAAACCAAAAAAGAAAATTCCTTTACCAACACGATTGCTTTGGTGTGGTGTAGCACTACTTATCTACATGGTGATGGGTCAAACTCCTTTGTTTGGCGCAACTGCTCCTGAGTTTGACTTTTTGCAATTTGCAAGAGTGATTTTTGCATCCCAGCAAGGAACTTTAGTTGAGCTTGGAATTGGGCCAATTGTAACTGCTGGTCTTTTAATGCAATTGCTTCGAGGTTCTGAAATCCTGAGATTTGATTTCAAAAAACCAGAAGAAAGAGGAATATTTCAAACTGCTACAAAGTTGGTAACCTACATTGTAATTGTTGCCGAATCTATAGTATATGCTGCCGCAGTTTATGGTCCTGGCGTTTCAGAACCATATGTTCTATATGTGATGATTGGCCAGCTTATGGCTGCATCTATTATTATCATGTTCTTAGACGAATTAATCCAGAAAGGCTGGGGGCTTGGAAGTGGAATTAGTTTATTCATTATGGCTGGTGTCGCTCAACAAATACTGTGGAGCATGTTTAGTCCATTACCTGCAGGTGATGGAGGAACTATAGGAATTATTCCGTATATTGGAACCTCGATAATTGACGGTAATGTATCTAACATCTTATTCCGTTCAAATCAGCTTCCTAGTATCTTTGGATTGTGCCTTACTGCAGGAATCTTGCTTATTCTTGTATTTACACAAGGAATGAAAGTGGAGATTCCAATTGTATCTACAAAATACAGAGGCTTTTCAGCAGTCTATCCGATCAAATTGATGTATGTATCAAACATTCCCGTAATCTTGGCATCTGCGCTTACTGCAAATGCGGTATTTATTGGTCAAATGTTCTGGGCAAACTTTAACCCGAGAAATAATAACGTGTTTATGAATATTCTGGGTCAGTTTGATCCTACTAGTCCTTCAACCCCGATAGGGGGCATAATCTACTACATAACTCCACCCAGAGGTCTGGATGTTGCAGTATTAGATCCTATGAGAGCAGTGGGCTATGTCTTGTTTATGATTGGTATTGTGGTTGTGTTTGGAAGGCTGTGGGTTGAACTGGGTGGCCTGTCTCCAAAAAGTGCAGCTCAAAACTTACTTGATGCAGATGTGCAAATTCCAGGATTTAGAAGATCAAATCAACCTGTTGAAGCACTACTTAACAAATACATTCCATCAGTTACAATAATTGGCTCTATCATCTTAGGTCTTCTGGCAGGCGTTTCAGACGTATTGGGCGTATTTGGTTCTGGAATTGGAATTCTATTGATGGTAGACATTCTTATCAATTATTACACTCAGCTAGTAAGAGAACAAGTAGAAGTTGTAATGCCACGACTAGGTGCTTTACTTGGTAGAAAATAAGAAAGTTGTAATGGTAGGAATACCTGGTGTTGGTAAAACCTCTCTGCTAAAACGAGTCGTAGAAATTCTAACAGAACGGAACAAGACTGTAAGTGTTGTTAGTTTTGGAACTTTGATGTTTGATGTTGCAAAAGATAATGGGATTTCAGATAGAGATGATCTAAGAAAATTACCTGTAATTGAGCAACAAAAATTACAAAAGATTGCAGCAGAAAAAATTGCTAGTATGGTAGATCAAGTTGTAATCATTGATACCCATGCTTTCATCAACTCTTCTGAGGGATATTACCCGGGATTGCCAGAACACGTCTTGAAGATTATCAAACCCACAAACTTTGTCTCAGTCTCTGCAAAACCTGAGGAGATCTATAGTAGAAGAATTAAGGATTTTACTAGAAACCGCGATACAATCACTCTGGCAAATGTTAAAAAAGAATTGGACTTTCAGTCCGGAATAATATCTGCATGTGCCGTAATTTCAGGCGCTCCTATCAAATATGTGCTCAATAGGGAGGGAAAGATTGATGAAGCTGCTGATAAAGTAATTAATTCACTGGGGCTGTAAAAATGGACTTTAACTTTATCTTCTTATTCTTGGATTCAATCTTTTTGCAATTTGATTTTCTTGGCGGTGCTCATGGTGCTTTGGGTAGCGATGATCCTATTGTAAAGGGATTGATCGCATCGATGTTTGCAGTAAGTGCATTTGGAATTGTGTTAAACCTCTTCAATGCCGCAGTGAGAAGGAAGATGGTTGATCAAACCAAACTAAAACGAATAATGAAAGAGACTAGAGCATTTCAAAAAGAAAGAATGGCTGCCATGAGGGCAAAGGATCAGGCAAAGATGAGCGAACTTAACAAAAAATCTGCATACATGAACAAGATGTCAATGGAAATGATGCAGATGAATATGCGACCAATGATGATTACTTTTGTTCCTTTAATTTTGATATTCTATTTGGTATTGCCGCAACTCTTCTCATATACAGTTGCAATCTCACCCATTCCATTAAATGTCATACCTGGTGACTTTTTCCAACTAACTTGTACCGCTGCACAAGCAGCAGATCCTGAACATGTATGTCAAGAAGAAAATGCATTATTTTTATGGGCTTGGTATTTTCTTTCATCCATCGCGTTTAGTGGTATAATTATGAAACTTACTAAAACATCAATGGATCTCAGTTGACAAAGTCAATTGTAATTTCTGGACCCCCTGCAGTAGGTAAGACAACTGTTGCAAAAGGATTGGCAGAAGAGTTTAGTTTGACATATCTCAGTGGAGGTGATGTTCTAAAAGAGATGGCAAAAGAACAGGGATTTTCTTCTGATGGTGATGATTGGTGGGATACAGAAGAAGGGATGAAATTCCTTGGTCAACGTGAACAAAATTCCGAGTTTGATAAAAAACTAGATGAAAAACTAACGACCCTTTTTAATCAAGGTGGGATGGTGATTACAAGCTATACGTTGCCATGGCTTGTCAAAAATGGGATTAAGATTTGGCTTGAAGGTTCGCATCAGAGCAGCACCGAAAGGATGCAAACAAGGGACAACATGAGTCCTGAACAGGCTTATGAGGTGACAAAAGAACGATTTGATAAAAACAAGGCATTATACAAAAAATTATACAACTTTGATTTTGGTGATGACAAATCTGTTTTTGATTTAATAATCAATACAAACAATTTAACTGCACAGCAAGTAATTGATGTGGCAAAAGAGACTGTGAGAAAATTACTATGACGCTAAAACAACTAGAAAATTTGATTGTAATTGATCAAGATATCACAGATGACGCCTACGGTACATACTATGACAAACGAACAATTGAACAATTACTCAATTATGGGATTATTCTTTTAGACAAACCGCCGGGTCCGACTAGTCATGAGGCTGTTGCTTGGACAAAACGAATCTTAAAAATTCCAAAAATTGGTCATAGTGGGACACTGGATCCTCAGGTATCTGGAGTGCTACCTCTTGGATTGGGAGAGGCAACAAAGGCATTGGGTGTTTTGCTTTTTGGTCCAAAGGAATATCATGCACTAGGAAGGATTCACTCGCTTCCTTCCAAAGAAAGACTTGCTGAAGTACTTGACATGTTTGTTGGTGAGATTTATCAAAAACCACCACAACGTTCTGCAGTCGTAAGAAAAACCAGAACTAGAACAATTTATGAGCTTGAGGTATTGGAGCAAAAAGAGAGACTTCTCTTAATGCGTGTTTTGTGTGAAGCAGGGACATACATAAGAAAACTATACTATGACATTGGAGAAATTCTGGGACCTGGCGGCACAATGATTGAGCTGAGAAGAACAAGAGTTGATCAATTTAGAGAAACCGATGGACTAGTTACACTTCATGAGTTGGCAGATGCATTTGCATTGTGGACGGAAAACAAGGATGATTCAAAACTACTGAATATTATAAAGCCCGTTGAGGTTGCCTTAAGTGAAATTAAATCTGTTGTGATTCGTGACTCTGCAGTTGATGCAATGTGTCATGGTGCGCAGCTGGCAATTCCTGGAATTTTACAGATATCTCCAAATTTAAAGAAGGGTGATTTTGTTGGCATCTATACTCAAAAAGGCGAGGCAGTAGCTCTTGCCGAGGCATTAATGTCTGAGGAAGAAATTCGTGATGCAACCAAAGGATATGCTTTTGAGACACAGAGAATTATCATGGCACCTAACACATATCCAAAAAAGTGGAGAACTAAACCCACTCAAAAAGAATAAGTTTGCTGAAAAATGTTAGCAAAAAGTCTTGTGATCTTTATTTGTGTAGGTGTTTTGGCAGGATTTTTGTACGGCATGTATTTATTTGATTTAAAAAATCCTGGCCATATTGTACATGTTGATGGCTCATCGATATCTATTGTGACTGAGAAATCAGATTTTAAGAAAGGCGAAGAGGTAAAAATTCGGATTGTCAATTCTGGAACAACTCCGTTGACCTTTTCAGATACTTCATACGGACTGCAAGTCACGGGTCTCTCTGGAGTGTTGATGTATTCTCCAACATCAGTACAAGTAATTTCAAAACTGGAACCAAAACAAGAAATTGAATTTGTCTGGGATCAGATGAAAAATAATGGCGATCCTGTATTGGAGGGATTATACAAAATCCGTGTAGCAGGGTTGGATGATCAGCAAAACAAGATAGAGAAATCAATTACAATCAATATCTGGAAATAGTCACCACTTTCAAGTAACACAATATATAATCAAATTTTCCCGAATTAACTTGTCGTAAGACACGTGCCGGGGTCGCCTAGCCTGGTAGGGCGCGCGCCTGGAAATACTTACCATAAAGCGCGTTCTCGCAAGGGAACGGGAGTTCAAATCTCCCTCCCGGCGCCTTATATTATGAGTAATAGGCGCAATGAACAAAATTTTTCCCACTTAAATTCAAACCAATATCGTATTGGTGTGAAAGAAAAAACAGGAGGAATCGATTGGCACAACTCAAAGAGGAGGACGGAGCTTGCAAAGATGAGGATCCAAAGACGGTTCTCAAAAGAAAACACAGCTATCGCATGCAGATTCCTGGACAGATTAAGGCTTGATAACCTGTCCTATGGAAGAATTGAAAACTATTCGGGATCTGTAATCAGAATCCTTCAGCTCAAAGATGACAAAAGAGTCAAAGACTGGTCCAAAGAAGAAATTGAAAAAGTGCACATGATGATAGCTGATTCATCATATGAAAATTCGGTAAAAAAAGATACTCTTACTGCCCTCAAAAGATTCTATCACTTTGCAGTACATGATGAAATTGTTATCAAATCAAAAAATCAGGAGTATGATCCCAACGTTGCATGGATAACGCCAGGATCATTTCGTGATAAATTTGAAAAAATACAACCACATGATCTTCTTACCGATGAGGAAATACTCAAGCTAATTCAGGCCATAAAAAAGATTGGAGGAAAATATGTAAAAAGAAACATTGCACTCGTATTTGTTCTGCTTGAAGGGGCATATCGTCCAGGTGAGCTTCTTAACATCAGGATAGGCGGAATTGAATTTCACAAAGATTTTGTGCAGATTCACACTACTGGCAAAACCGGTCCAAAATCACTTACCCTTGTTGCATCATACACTCCTCTCAAAGAGTGGTTAAGTGAACATCCAAAAGATGGCAATCCATCTGCATTTCTCTTGTATCATGATAATGAAAACGAAGTTATGCGATACTGGGCACTTGATCATCTCATAAGAAAGGCAAGGGAAAAAGCTGGAATTACAAAACGTGTATGGCCATATCTGTTTAGACACACGGCACTGACCGAATATAGCAAAAAATTAGGAAATGTTGCTAAAATTTATGGCAACTGGTCAAAGGACTCCGACATGTTATCCCACTATGAACATCTTGCCAGCTCAGATCAGCAAGATGCAGTTTTGAAGCTTCACGGCCTTAAAAAAGATCATAGTCAAAATTCAATCCTGTTTTCCAAAGTCTGCCCTGATTGCAAGCAGCGAAATACTAGTGATAAATCACACTGTACATTCTGTGGAATGGGTCTTTCGAAAGATCTTGTACAGGTAAGGCAAGCAATGATAGAGAAGCGACAAAACTCTGATGTTAAAATCCTTGAAAGGAAATTTTCAAAGAAGATAAAGAATCTGGAATCCTTAATCATAGAACAGCGAAGATTCATCCAGCAACTTGTAGATGACAAGACAACAAAATGAGGAATTTGAAAAAATCAATAGTTATTTTGAGTAGGACAGAATCATTTCTCAAATAATTTTATTAAGTTAAGAATTTTCTAGTAATAAATGGAAAAGATCAACGAAGATAATGAAGATTTTGACAAAATCAAGATTTTCTCTTCAGATGATGATAAACTAAAGATTCTTGGAGAGTTGTTAAGCACCAAATCCAGTCGCGACATCATAAAATTACTGATAGGAAAAGAGATGTACATAAACGAGATTGCAAAAAAACTAGAACTCAAAGTAAGCTTGGTGATTCATCATTTACAAAAGATGGAGGCAATCGGCCTACTTGAAATTACAAATAAGAAAATTGCCAGAAAAGGAGAGATGCATCGCTTTTTTAAAATCCCGTCAGGGATGTTGATTTTTCCTAATGAATCAGAGGAGATTAAAAAAAATGGATTTTTGAAGAAAATTTTTAGAGAAGGAATAAAATTTGCTGCTGTAGGGTTTGTAGGAATTAGTTCTTGGTTGATTTCTGCAAATAATAAAATTGAAGAAAATATTGTAGATAGGGAATGGAGTCAAAATTCTGGTTCCAATGAATACTTGTTTTTGATTCCAATAATTATTATTGGTTGTAGTTTATTTTTAATCTGGTTTTCTAAAAAATACAAATAAAAAAAGAAATGGGTTAGTATAACGTTACCCCAACACCATTTGTTGAATCAGCTATCAGTGACCAAGGTACTACTTTGATATAATCAGTACTACCTATAGTATAAGGTCCTTCGATAATACCTACAATGTGACCATCGCTCAAGTCTATGACGGGACCTCCACTATCGCCTGGACCACCAGTCATGGTATCTTCTATCAGTATTCTAGTACCGATGCTTGAATGATAATAGTTATTATCATAAACATCTTCCCAGTACCAGCCACCGGTGTTACCGGAAATATCAAGTTCTTCACCATCTGTTGGCAGTTGTGTACCACTTATAGTTCTAGAATAGCTGGATGTAAACCACACTTTTGATTCATTAGTTCTGGAGTTTGAATCTGTAATAAATGCACAATCACAGTCATTATCATTATGACTATCTCCTGATTGCACATCACCGATTTGCCAATTCCATAACCAGTGATCATATGGTTGGTATACATCATCATTGACACTGTAGCAGTGACCTGCTGTCAAATATCCTGATGTTGTTCCTTGTTTAACCGGAAGACCTAAAGTACAGTAGGTTGTACCACTTCCACCTTTTCTAATGGCAATTCCACCATGTAATGGATCACACTCACTTTCACGTGAATCACAACTCCATTTTCCTGATTTAATTTCACCATACTCAATTACCACATTTAGATCCTTATTAGGAACATATTGGTCTATGATCTCTTCATATCCTTTATTTTCATTACCTGGTGCTAATAGAATGGTAAGTTTGTTCTTACCAACTATGGTAGTGACTAAAGGTATATCTTCAAGATTGTTAATATCTTGTTGAATTGATCTGAGTTGTGGATGATCGTTGTACACTTTTCTGTTCTTTTCTTCTGTTTCACCTAGTTTGACGTGTTCTTCCCCAATTAATTTATCTAATGCCTGCTTTTCAGATTCACTTTCTGCTAGTTTTTTCTGTTCTGCAAGTAGTAAGATTTTTTTCATATGATGTTGTCGTTCTGGTGACATTTTGCTGATCATTTGATTCATTTCATCTGAGAGTTCTATTGGTTCTACGGCATTTACTATAGAATGTGTTGGAATCATTAACATTCCTGCAACAGCCATTACAGCTATCAATGAAATTTTTGTTTTTGATGTCATTATTATTGCCATAATTGGAAATCATAAAAGAATTTAGTCAATCCAAATTGAGCTAATGTTCTTATAATCAGAATTTCTTAAAAATTAATTTTCATCTGCTCTATCAAAGTTTGTTCCAGCATTAAAAAATTATTTTGCTATCAAACCATATGACAGATATTTTATACATTTTCTAAACTATTAATTACACAATACAATGCAGTATTGATATCTCAATTAAAAAATCAAAAGAATACCGTGCTACTTACATTTTCTTTGCAATATATTTTGAAAACCATTCTTAATAACAAGGATAGCCGTGTTGTATTTGGTAAACTGTTTTTCTGTTAGATATTTACACTGATATTCATTTTGAAATGACAAAAGAAATTCTTTCACAACTCTTTCAATTGATAATTTCCTACATTTCTTTGCGCTACATATGAAAAATTAAAGATATGAATATAAGAATTAGCTCAATTTGGATTGACTAAATTCTTTTATGATTTCCAATTATGGCAATAATAATGACTATGAGAAAAAACAAAACCCCAAAAACGATAATGGTTTTAGCTTTGATTGCAGCTGTGTCTACAAGTGGAGTTGCTTTAGCTAATGCTGAAACTAATGGCAAAAACATTATTGTAGAACTACAAAAAACATCCAGTCCTGAATTACTACGAATGAACGAAATTGTGTCTTTATTGGATGATCCGAAATTATCTACACAAGAAAAGTCTGATCTGTATGAAGAATCAAAGCAAATTCGTCATCAGGCAATTACAAAGTTTTCAATAGATCCAATTAAGGTAGAAAAAGTTCAACAAGCAAAACAGATCATGCGTGATATCATGAACCAAGAGATAGAAATTTCAGGTGTTGCAAACATCCGAGATATCGTTAATGCACATGGCGTAGGCAAAGGTGATCAATTCACCGTATACATTGATCCTCAATATTTCGACGAACAGTATTTTTCGTTGATATTTGACAATTTGCGAAACCATTTAGGTGATGATATTGATATAACCTTAAAACAAGTGGGTAAGACAATTCCTGCTTCGTGCTCCAGCCAAACTGGTGATTGTACTCCTGTCGAAGGTGGTGTACAAATTGAAAGTGAACAAAATGCCAAATGTAGTGTAGGCTTCCAGGCAGAAGATTCTAGTAGCAATGAAGGCTTTGTTACAGCCGGTCATTGCGGAGGAACTGGATCTTCTTATGATGAACAGTACCAACCAACAAAAGACTTTTTTGGATTCAACAAAGTCGGAGATGTAACTGTTGATGGGCTTGTAGATGAAACCACCTGTGATTGCTTGTTTGTTGATGCTGATGAATCAATATCAAACAAAATATTTTCAAATATTGCAGCTGATCAAGTTGGTTCAATTGTATACAACGATTTCATGACTACAAAAGGATGGAATAGCACAAGCTTTACTGGACAGATTGATGATGTTAGTGTGGATATTACCTATACTGGCAATATCGATGTCAGGGATCAATTCAGAGTAGATGAAACTGCTAGAAAAGGAGACAGTGGCGGTCCTACGTATGAATCTGGTGCACAATTTCCTGATCTGATGGGAATTGTGGTAGCTAAAGATATTGGAGATACTGTGTCATATCACTCCAAAGCAGCAAATATGGATGATGAACTAACTGGTGTCAGTTGGAACTTCTCCTAATCTTTTATATTTTTTTATGCTTGAAATATTGTAGTTGATGTATTATGGTTGATGTGGAGCCTGCAATAGTATGTGAAAAAATGGTAGATGGGATTTGTATAGGCACTGCTCCAAATTACCTCTTTGAATATGCCGTGATAATATCCATCATTCTTGGAATCGGTATGGGATCTTTTTTTCTTATTCAAAAACGAAAAAAAACCATGCAATAGACCAATCCAACAAAATATTGTAGAATGACTTTTTTGGAAAATCATGCACATAATGCATTTTGTAATTGATGATACAATTCTCAATATGTCAAGGAATTATGTTGTAAATTTAGAAGAGTTATAGTTGAAATGAAAAACTACAACTCACATTCCCAACAGGACTGGATGTAGATACCCGAATCGAATCTCTTGTAGACAGACTATGAAAGGATAAAACGTATCTGTTTTGATCAGTTCTGCTGCATATATTATGTATCAACTCACAATGGGTATTGTTTACAATCATTTCTGTATTTCAAGGAGGATATTCTATTCACGTATGGGATACAGGTGATGGAAAGATACGTGGAATGGAATTCGAAGGTCTTAAGATGTATGAATAAAAAATAGATTCATCTGATCTTTAGCATCTTTTTGATGCTGTTTAGCTCCTTCTGAATCTTCCTGTCGTAATCTTTTATCCGTGATTCCAGCGATGTTGTTTCACTCATGCTCCTATATGATGCAAAACGGCTTAAGCACAAGAAAAGAAATTTTTAATGCAAATTGAATTTTCTATCCACCTTAAATCATTTTGAAATTTTTCTTGTGTGGTCTCAATAGGACTTGATGTGGGAACTGGCTTTGTAAAATGCGTCTCAGACTATGGTAATGTGATCTTTCCATCTCTGTTTGCCTATCGTGATACGGGAAAATGGGAAGAGTCTCAAGGCAGAATCGAGGCTGTAGGCAAAAAGGCAAGAGAGTTTTCCAAGTATCCTGATACTGTAATAATCAGGCCAGTTTCTGAAGGAAGACCAATTGATGATCGGGGATTTGGGGCTCTGGTAACTGAAGCAGTTAGCCGAGTCTGCAGAATCCAATTGCAACAAAATAACTTGGATGGAAAACACGATTCAGAGATTGGCGTTATTGTAGGACTACCATATGATGCCAGCAAAGATAAGATGAGATTAAGAAAAATAATAGCAAAAAGTATCCATCCAAAAAATTACGGAATAGTTCCACAGGCTTTGGGGACCTTGATTGACATGAACAAAAAGGACGCCATCATCATGTCAATTGGTCAGGGCACCACAGAGATTGTAGCATTTGATGACCGAAAACCAGTCTTTGGCACAAGTGTTTCGCAGGCAACTGACTTTATCACGCTAGGTCTTGGTGAATTTTCATACTTGCAGGCAAGCATATTTGCCAATCACAAATCCGAAATTAAAAAAAATGTAGCAAAGCTAACTGATATTCTTTCTAACAAGTTGATTGGCTTTATGTCTCAGCTTGACAAAAATCATCATGACATTGTAGTGTCTGGAGGCGGAATCATGATACCTGGAATGAAAGAGTCCTTAGAAAAGAAGATTGAAGGAAAGATTGAGATTCCAAAGATTCCAATCATGAGCAATGCAATTGGTCTTTACAAACTTGCAACAAAAAAGTGAGGTTACATTTGCTTAGCAAAAATGAGAGAAATTTTGTCAAAGATCCATATCAGTTTTCAAAAAATAACTCAAATGTAATACGATTCAGAATCAGAAAGAAACTCAAAAAAACAAAACAAGATTTGGATCTTTTGATGAAAAATTGTAATGGTATTGAAATCAGTAAACAAGAGATACTTGATGTAATTAATTTCTCAGATGGTATGATTGATCAAAAAGAAATTTTACGATTACAAAAAAATGAAATGCAAGAGTATGATTTTCTTTCTGACTATGAGGATTGGTAAATCACCTCTGAAATCTATCTCCTTAAGCACAAATTCACTTTTCCCGTAACTCCTTAAACCAAATTGGAATGATCCCGCATCTCCTTAAGCCAAATCACTTTCTTTGTATGTGACACTTCTTCGGAATGCCAAAAACACACAAAAAATTACCTATTTGCATAGGAAAAACAGTATCTCCCCCAGAGTACTTACTAAATCTTCAAGTTGCAAAAATTTGCATTCTTGATTACTAAATTTAGAAATCGAACAAGAAGCGTCAAAAATTCTCTGAAAAGATTACCACTCTTTTCGCTTCAACTAGCTCACAAAGCTTTGATAAGATTCCATCAATAACAAGTGGAATTGTTTGAGAGAAATTCTCACATCTAGAATTTTTAGTCTTTCAGTTTTGCATGTTTTACAGGACTGGACTAGATGACGACTATGCAAAAAATTTGAGCAATTCAGAGACTGCATTTTACGACTTTTCAGAGACGGAGGTTGAAAATGGTATGACATACCAAATACAAAATCAAAGAAATATCTCAACGGAGGAACAACACATCAAGACAAGACTGATTGCAGCAAAGAACTATCTGGAACAACAAGATGGAACACAAATCATTAATTATGACAAAGGAGAAAAATAGAACATGGAGACAGTTCAGGTCTATAACGTCAAAGTTACAGAGCATTCTGAAGGGTTTACCGGGCAATGTCTGGAACTTCCAGGAGCAATTAGCGAAGGAAAGACGTTAGATGAACTAAAAGCCAACATGAAAGAAGCTATTGAATTGGTTTTAGAAGAGATTCAAGAATCCTCTAAATCAGGAACAATTGCTATCGAAATAATTCGAAAATAGACCCTGAGCCTTTACAATCATGATTGGCGCAAAGTCATAAAAATTCTGAATAAATTCGGCTTTGAGGTAACAAGACAAAGAGGAAGTCACCTGATTTTAAAGAAAGATGGAAAAATAATTTCTGTCCCAAGACATTCTCCAATTGCAATGCCAACATTGCGCAGTATTCTTGTTCAAGCTGGAATTTCAGAAGATGACTTTGTAAAATCCTTGTAAATTTTTTTGCGGCAGTTGGGGAAATTCATTTTCTGTGTATAATACAGCAAAGTGATTTTTCTCTCCCAAGTGCTTAAGTCAAAACACAATCATTGTTAGCAGAGATTTGATTCAATTTGCTCAAATCAGCATTGAATAGTCTCAGGTCAGACCATACTGTTTTGTCTCCCCTCCAAAACAGGTCCAACCTCCGTTGGTAAGGTGGCAGCTTGTGTTGCCCCTACCACAAAAAATCTATAATTATATTCTAATGCGAAATTTTCAATCCCCATATATTTTAAGGATCATTTTTTTTGACAATTTTTTTGCAGAGTTTTTTGTTTCTAATCTCATTTTAACTATGTTTGAACATCATTATTCCATCATTCCATGATATTGCAAAAATTTTTGATAATTAATTTTGCAAAAATTTTAGAATTTTAATTTTCAATTTTATCGTTACATCATTCTTAGTTTATTTGTCATTAATTATTCCGATCAGATTAATCTATGATTTATACAAACTCCAACTATCAAATCATATTCATATCACCTAAACATATCTTCAAAACTGATTTTTTGCGATGCATCAAATAATTCAAAGTATACAAACTCAAAATCTTCATCAAATTTTTGTTGAAGATCTTGAGCTAGATTAGGAAATTAATCACACTGAAGCCGACTGAATCGTCCCTGAAGACATACAATTACCATTGGCTAACAAACCTTGTAAATTTTAAAAGTTATAAAAGTTACAAGGAATTCTGGTTTAGCCAGCGCGCAAACATGTTGTCTGTAAATCCATACTTTGCTCTCTCGATTTTTTCAATGATTGCTTTTTTTTCAAGTGTGTTTAGGCACGCATTGACGCTGTTCTCATCAATGAATTCCTGCCTTGAAATCTCAATTGGAGCAAGACCTGGTGATTTAGCAAGACCCTTTAACACCTTGATCTCGGTGGGGGAAAGATTTGAAATAAATTCCTTAAACGAGTACTCACCTTCTTTTTTTAGAACGCTGCAAATAACTTCATCTAGTCTTTTTTTATCTATCTTTACCAGCTCTAGGTATTGTATCTCTTTTCCAATTAATTGCAGGTTGTAGGGAATCCCGCTTGTAACTTTGTACAACTCTGTTTTTGTATTATCGCCTTGAAATCTTAGTGCAGGCAGGTAATGCTTTAAAAATTCTTCAAACTCGTCTTCCTTAAACGGTGTAATCTGGCGCAAGAGTAATTGCTTGTAAAACGGTGCTTTTTCTTTTGCCACTAGGTTTTCTAGTGTGTCGCGAAATGATCCTGACACTACCAGCTTGGTATGCTTGAAGTCTTCAAACAAAGTTCGCAAAAGCCTGATTATCTCGGCACCAATCTTTTGATTCTTTGTTCCATATGTGAGGTCCACAAGTGATGGAAACTCGTCTATAATCAAGATGCTCTTGGTACCAGTCATCTCTGAGAGGTCCTCTATTAATGAAAATGATTTTTTAATAGCATCCTCTACATCATCTGACTCCTTTCTGATATATGATACAGAAACTTCCAAATCTTCTGCTACAGTCGATGATAGTTTGAGGTTTTGAAGAAATGTGGCAAGGGCTTTTGCTCCAGTCGCAAGTAGCTGCTCAAATTTGAATTTTTTTGGCAACTTTTTTTGAAATTCTGAAATTATTGTACGGTTCATGATTTTTGCAAACTCGTCTACTGTAAGAGGAACTATTCTCCAAACTGAGATGTAAATTACGGTAA
>Ga0066644_10000923_pt1 | contig 17511 bp, 17 predicted proteins | sample CryGeyCG2114_020_FD_62735 | JGI IMG/M metagenome (GOLD analysis project Ga0066644, IMG submission 62735) | Groundwater microbial communities from aquifer - Crystal Geyser CG15_big_fil_post_rev_8/21/14_0.20 | ecosystem: Environmental > Aquatic > Deep subsurface > Groundwater | place: USA: Utah...
AATACATTATCATAGAAATAATGCTGCAAGCCAAAGCTAATGATAGTACAACACTCCCAATCATATATTCTCCGTATATATTATATCAAAATAAAAATCTGTAAAAAGATGAAGTAAATAAAAAACTAGATATCTTTTAAATTCCTGAGCTTTGAACTTTTTGTCCTTGATACTTACTTGGACATTTAGTCAAAATAGAATTGGCCATAAAATAACCGTTACTATATTTTCCTGTAACAACAAGGCTTTGTGCGGATTTAAAATTATTTGGTATTGCTCCGTTAAAAACAACCTTCATTTCATTTCCTTGTTCATCTTTCATATAAAAAGTAAGAGTTCTACTTTTATTATCATAAGTGTAATCTTTTTCTTTTACCCATTGTCCGGTTGCTTTTACAGTTTTACTCTCAGTTTTAATTTTATTTATGTTGTCTTCGTATTTAATATTACTTTGTGTTACCAAATAACCCATTAAACCAACAAATATTATGATTATAAAACCACCAAATACATATTTATTTTTCATTTTTTTTCTCCATTTATCTCTTTTTCTATACCCTTTAATCTTTTATCTAAATTGAGTAGAAATGTAAATATACCTATCCAAACTATTAAAACAATAATCATTACAATGAATATTGCATTGCTGCTTAAAAAATTATAAAATCCTTCCAAATTTATCCTCTTATTATCTTTTTATTTAATTTTTCTTTAATAAGTAATGATCTATACCCCACATTCCACATCCAATAAAACAGTATTGTAAATGCTATTAACGATAAGAAAAAGATCAGAAGCATACTGCTGTTCATCTTAAAATTAACAACCGGACCACCGCTTGGTGTAAACTTATCATCAGCTGAACCGGGATGCAAACCATCCATAATTCTAGGCATTATAAAAACAAAGAAAGGCACAGTCACAAATGCCAAAATGGAATATACTGCTGAAAGTGTTGCTCTTTTATCTTCTGATTCTATTGATGAACGAAGAGCAAACCAAGCTCCATAGATCAACATCAATGCAAAAATGCTGGTCTGTCTAGGATCCCAGCTCCAATAAGAACCCCAAGCAAATTTTGCCCAGACTGCACCGGTTACTGTTGCTAATATACAAAAGATAAGCCCCAATTGAGCTGCAACATATGATTTAGCATCATCGTCTAAATTTTTCTTTCTTAAATATTTTATGCTGAATATTGTTGATACTAAAAATCCAATTACTGTTAACCAGGCAGTTGGAACATGAAAGAAAATTATTTTTGCATTTTCTTCTAATCCCGGAATAAGTGGAAATTGATACCAAGTCTGTGGATTCTCAACAATAGGAAATGAAATTCCCGCAATAGAAACAAAAGCAAGTAATAAGAATAAGAATATTTTCCAAACCATAAATTTTTATTTTTTTATTTATAAAATTACTAATCTTTCCATATAAAATCGAATAACATATATGATGCGGTTAACATAATAACATTGTAACAAACAAGCACCATTATTTCCACTAAAGCTTGGTCAAATGATGTGCCAAGCATAGAATATGATGTCAACATCACAGAAATTAAAATTAATGGAAGCAAAATTGGAAACGACAGAACAGGGTACAATGTCCCCTTTGCACCTGCTTTTGAAATTATAGCGGCTATTATTGTGGATGCAATAGCCAATCCGATGTTTGAAAGAAAAAATGTTAATAGAAACAATAAAATATTTCTAATTATAAATTCTTCAAATAAAGCCGAATAAAGTAAGGTAATTACAATATTCATCAGAAAAACTAAAATAAGATTAAATAGAAGTTTCCCATTAAAAATTGTTGATGGTTTAGCTATTAAATGAAGTAATAAAGTTGTGCCTCTATCTTCTTCAGCAACAAACGCTCTTGAAAGACCTGACATAGCAGAGAAAAATATAACAACCCAAAGAAGACCACCTGTAAGATTTTGAGGTACTTTTTCATTTCCAATTGAAAAAAGAATTACACTTAATGCAACAATAATGAACATTGCTAATGAATTAACTGCGTATCTTGTTCGTAATTCAGAATGATAGTCTTTTTTAAAAAGTGCGTATGGTTTCAAAATATTTTTTTATTTATAATTTAAAATCTTGTAACTTTAATTTTATATCACATAAATCAAGATCAGAATTTTCGTTTGATGCTATAACAACAATTTTATCTTGTCCTTCCCTTTTTATTATTTTATAAACTGACTCTTTCCCGGCATCATCCAGATTGGAAGTTGGCTCGTCTAAAAGTAATATTTTGGGTGAATGCATTAACGCAAAAATAAATTTAAGTCTCTGTTTCATTCCTGAAGAATATGTTTTTACCAGATCATTTTTTCTGTCGAGTAACAGAAAATCTTCCATCAAAGAATTAAATAGCTCGGTGTTAAAATTTATACCTCTTATTTTAGAAATATGTTCTAAATTTTCCCATGCTGAGAATTCTTCGTACATTATTAAATAGGGAGCTACAAAACCTAAATTATCATGCAAATTTTCTGAATTGATATTCTCCTTATTGAATTGATGAATTACTTTGCCTGATGATGGAGATATGATTCCGCCAATAATTTTTATAAGAGTGGATTTACCCGATCCATTAATTCCTGTAATTCCATAAATACCATTTTTTTGGAATTTAAAATTGAGGTCTTTAAAAATTAATCGTCTTCCAAACTTTTTTGTTATTTGCTCAGCAGCCAGATAATAGTTATTCATTAAAAATTGCCAGTTTCCCTTTTAGAATTTCATCACCATACTTAGTTATATAAATATAAATACCTGATGAAAGTTTTTCATTATTAACTTGTTTCCCATCCCAAGTAACATAATTCTTGCCATTATTTGAAAATATATTTTTGTCAGCGGAATAAATCAGTTTTAAACTTGTTGAATATATATTTAAAGTTACTGTGCCTCCTGTAGTTGAAGCTACAGGCAAATAAATAATAGAATTATTTTTATAGTTAAATGGATTAGGATAAGCAAAATCTCCAGCTTGAGAAGTAGGTGGATTAGTATTAACAACTATTTGACCATTAATAAATTCATTCATACTCCAATTAAATTGATTAGTTACATTTAATTTGGAATAATAATTATCATTTAATTTAGTTGCACCGGGCTGAGAGGATGTAAATAAAATATATTGTGTTGAATAATTTGCCCCTGCACTATCAGCACCAGCATTTACATTTGTATTTACAACTTGTACATCAATAGTATCTGAAGCATTTATAAATTTTATGTTATTAATTGAAAGAGGTTTTGCAGTAAAATTAACTGTATCTGAACTTGAATTAATTGTTAAGGTGCTTATGGGATCTGCAATAGGATAATTTGCAGCATCAGTAAAATATTGCCCTGAAACAGCTCTGTAATTTGTGTAATAAATCCATTTACTAAATTCCTTAAAAGCATCAGTAAAAGTTAAATTATTTTCATTCAGACTTGTATTAATTGCATTTATTGCTTTTGATGACGGCATTAGCTCCCACTGTCTTTTAATTATATCAGCTCCAAAAACAGAGTTTAAGTATAGATTCCAAATTGCAATATCATAACCTGATGTATTAGAAAACCCAACTTCAGTATTATCAAAAAATGATGATAAATATTGAAAGTAATCATTGATGGATGGATAAACTATATCTTCATAAGCAGTTGAAGTTAATTCATAAAAATATATATCATCAGATCTGAAAATATAATTACCAACTTGAATTGAATGATGAAATTCGTGTGCGGCAGTTACTCTTGCAGCATCAATTCCTTCTGTATAAAATCCATTAAAATCATTATCCAAAAGTATATAAGTTGTGTATCTATTACTTCCGGGTGTAATCTCATTTTCAAAATCAGTTTCGCCATAAAGCAGACCCAGATTCATTACATAAATATCATATAAATTATCTCCTCCTGATAGACTGTCAGTAGGTGGGGGTGGATATCCTAAAAATGTAACTTCATAACTGTATGCTGAATCAAACGAGATTGCCAGATCAGCAATACTATAACTTGGTATATCTGCTCCAGAAGTATTGTAATGAATTCTAAATATACCGGATGGTGAAACAATACTGGTATCCAAAACGGGACGGGATAAAATCTTCTTTATTTCTTCCTGTTGATTTGGAAGGAGTAAATTAAAATTTAATCTTAACTGATTTGCAAGTCCAAGTCCGCATTTTTCATAAACATTATGTTTCAATGTTTCATCATTATCAATTTGATTTTGCAGCAAATGTGTTCCGGATCTTAATCCTACATATGTATTATACCAAGCATCAAGCTGATCTTTGGAAGTTTGTGCAGCAATAAAAGATGGAATAAATATTATCAGTAAAAATGATATTTTAATTATTTTCATATTGGTTTAGATGTTTAATGGAAATAGTATTTTTATATTTATTAATATAAAAAAGGTTATTATAAAAAGATGCAGAATATTCTGTGAAAAAATCATAGCCATTAATATTCTCTAACACCTTATTTACTTCAAAATATTTTTCCTTAAAGTTTAAATTTATTCTAAAGATTTCCTTTTTAGCTCTAGAATAGAGAAAAATGTTATCCCTATTTTTTGATCTCCATTGTCCTGTAAAAATTATATCCTCATTTGAAATCTTTAATTTTTCTCTATTTTTTTCATATAAAATTTGCAAACTGTCTTTTGTAATACTAATAAAATAATTTCTACTATTATTTCCTATCAAACTAAGGCTCTCAATATTATGTTTTTTGTTAATAATTTTATCAATATTAAAATAAAAAACTGAGCTGCTTCCATTTAATCTGTATTTAGTAATTGGTAAGGGTGAAACATTTTTCATTGATATTTCTTTTAAATTCAATTTATTATTTCTCTTTTGCCAATAATAAATTTCTAATGTATCAGAAAAACTTATAATTGAAGTTAACACACTGTCGTCTAAATTTGCGTAATCTGTAGTTAAATTTCTTATATCCTGCATAAAAATTATATTAAGGCCTAAATTTCCGTCCTTTAAATAATTAATATAAATTTTATCAATATCTTCCCTATCTTTTTTAATATCTAATGAAAGAATTTTACCCGGTGAGTAAAGAGTATTTCTAATGATTCCAATTTCTTTAAAATTATATCTAACAACTTCAATAACTTTTTTAACTGATGAATAACAGTAAAAAGTTTTTATGTACGGATCTTCATCATCAACAAATATTTTATCGTGTTTTTCAAATAAAGGATACGAATAAAATAATATTGGCTTTTTAGAGTTACCTCTGACTAAAAAATTCAAATTGTTATAAGTGCTGTCAATAAATACTAAATCAATTATATTATCTTTTTTATAATCGAAATAATTTAGAGTAACAGGAGTACCGCCAATTAAAATATCAGAATTATCTTCAAAGGTATTTAACACTGAAATGTTGTACATATTACCGTTATTAGCTAAAGCCATTATTCCGTTATTAATAGTACTGCTATAATTAATTAGATCAGTAATATTTTTCTTTTGCAAATAAGGTATTTCATTATAAAATTTATGATTGCCCTTTGAAAATAAAATTGATATGCTCGAACTTTCAGAATCCAAATATGCTATATCAATTTTACCATCTAGGTTATAATCGCCCAAGATAAACTTAAAAGGAGTTTTATTTGTTGCAATTTCACTAACCGAATCATAGGCAGAAACAGAATCACCCCAAAAAATTTTAAAAGAATTATCAAATGAATAAATTATATCGTTAAAACCATCTGAATCCAGATCAATGCCTTTGAGAGAAATTATTTTGTCAGGAACTGGAAAAGTCCTTAATAAATTTAATCTGCCCGAACCATCATTAAAGAAAAAATAAATTGATCTTTCAACAGAACTATATGCAACAATGTCTGCTTTATCATCGTCATTTATGTTAAGAAATATTGCTTCTTCAAAAGTATTTTTACTTAATATTTTTCTCTCTTTTAATCCATGCCAGTTTTGGGATATTATTGATAATCCTTCAAAAGCACTTCCGGAAACCAACATTTCAGATTTACCATCATTATTAATATCTGCTGCACTCAAATTTTCTGGATAGGAATTAAACCTAAATATCTTTTCTATGTTTATTTTACCATATTTATTAAAACTAATTATACCTGTCGATCTGTTTTTTCTAGAAACAAAAGCAAAATATTTTTCTCTAAAATTATTGTTTGTAATTGCAACAAGTTTACTGATCTCAAAAGTAGATTCTAAATTTCTTACTTTTTCAAATTCTTTATCAAATGCTTCTAAGCTTATATATTTTTTATCTTGGCTGTTAAAAATTATGAGATCGTTAAATTTATCTTTATTAAAGTTGACAGACATTAAAGATGTGTATTCGGCTGGGATTTTAAAATTTTTATAATTACAAAAACCGTTGAAAGGTATTTGGGCAAAAGCTTGGTAAGAAAAAACAATTAGAAAAAGAAGGAACCTAAGCTTTGGTTCTATTTTTAAGTCGATTTTCTCTCCTTTGCAATGCTTCCTCATATCTTCTCTTTTCTTCATCAGATTCTGGAATTATTTCAGCAGCTTTAACAGGTTTTCCTTTACTATCAACACTTACAAATGTAAGAAATGCGGTATTTGTATGTGTCCTTTTCCCTTCTCTAAAAGACTCGGCATAAACTTTAACCCCAACATCCATGGATGTTTTGAAAACTCTGTTTACACTTGCTGTTAAAGTAACAGCATCACCTAAATTTATAGAATGTATAAAATCTATGCTGTCAACTGAAGCAGTTACACAAACATGCTGTGTATGTTTAGCCGAAGCTAGAGCTGCACAAATATCAATCCAATGCATTAACTGCCCACCCAAAAGTTTACCCAATTGATTTGTATGGTGAGGTAAAACTAATTCGGTCATAGTTATACTAGAATCTTTTACAAATTTAGATTTAATCATTTATCAATATTTGAAAATTTATTTTCTAAAGATGCTTTAATTTTTTTTACCTGATCAATTAACTGACTGTTTGGATAACGACTAATAAATTTATTTGCCTCCGCTAGTGCTTCTTGATTTTTTTCTCTGTCTTCTAGTAAGTTTATTTTACTTAACATTGCCTGTGGTGCATATTGTGTTTCGTGATAGACTTCGATAAGATTTGAATAATAGTACAATGCAGCGTCATCATAACCTAATGTTTCATATATCTGTGCACTATGAAGCTCTTTTCTTGCAAGTTTATCATTCAGTTCTACAATTTTAGCTTCTACTTCTTTTACTTTATTGTTAGAGGGGAAAAAATCTATAAATGCCTGATATTCTTCTATAGCTTTTTTAGTATACTTTTGTTCTAAAGTATAATTTGGCGAAAGTTCATAATAACATTCAGCCAGCATAAATTGTGAAATAGGCACAAATTCACTAGCAGACATATTCTTTATCAACTTACTAAATTCAAATGCAGCTAATATATATTCACTTCTTTGAAATCTTGTCATTGCCAAATAATAAAGAGCATCATCAACAATAGCGCTTCCTGGATATTCCAAAACTATTGCATTAAATTCTTGAAGAGCATCAAAATAATCTTCTTCAATGTATAATTTTTTTGCATAATCTAGTTTTTGCTCACCTGTAAATCCGCTGGTATCTATTGAAGAAGAACAACCAACAAAGTATAAAGACACAAGTATTAGTATATAGAGTTTAATAATTTTTTTCATAAGTATTTTATAGATTTAGAACTACAATTATAATCAAAAAGTTGTAAGCTTAAAAGTTAAATATAACTATTTACTACGTATGGTGAAGAATAAAATTACTGCAACAGCAGCACTACTTATTACAATCACAGGTTCTGTAATACTGGAGAAAAAAGGTTCTGAGGGCATTTTCCCTTTTGTAATTGTATAAGATGCATTTTCTAATTCACTTACTGCCTTTACATTAACAGTATCTAAAAAAGTATAGTTATAATTTTTAGTAAAAGTATTCTCTCTAGATATGCTGAAATTACCCTTTATTGTTAATTCTCTTGGCATTAAAAATTCTCCAAACAAACTCTCTCTTTCAATATCATAATAATTAACTTCCATTTTTTCTATAGCAAAATTGATATTGGTTATATTTTCATTCCTTTGAGGGAATAAATTAACTTTTATATTACCTTCTTTAAGATCGTATAAAATTCTGTTTTGAAATAATGAATATGTATTTCCTAGTTCAAGTTTTAAATTAATTTCATTTCCGTTTGTATGTAAATTATTAATTAATGAAACTACTGATGAATCAACCAATTCATTAAAAATATTTAAATTTGTTTTAGTTTGACCTAAAACAAAAATTGGAAAAAAGAAGAAGATCAAAAATAGACTTTTTCTTTTCATCTTAATTATTTTTTCTGTTTGAAATTTCTATTAATCTTTTTACCCTTTCTTCTGTTGAAGGATGCGTTGAAAATAATTTTTTAATCCCTCCTCCTCTAAGCGGATTTACAATAAACATATGCGCTGTTGCCGGACCTGAATGTGAAACTGGTTTTATCTGATTTACAGAAGAAATTTTTTCCAATGCTGACGCTAATGCTAATGGTTGACCTGAGATAGCTGCACTTGCCTCATCTGCTGCAAATTCCCTTGAGCGTGAAATTGCTAATTGTAATAATGTTGCAGCAATTGGTGCAAGTATTATTAAAAATAACGATGCAAAACCATCTCTGCTACCCCTATCTCCTCCCCTTCCGCTGAACATCAATGCCCAGCCTGCCATTTGTGCAAGAAAAGTAATAGTACCAACAACTGTTGCTGCAATAGTTCCTATTAAAATATCTCTATGTCTTATGTGAGCTAATTCGTGAGCAATTACTCCCGCTAATTCATCATTATTTAATCCATTTAAAATTCCAGTAGTTGCGGCAACTGCTGCATGTTCTGGATTTCTTCCTGTAGCAAAAGCATTTGGTGTGGGATCATTAATTACATAAACTTTAGGCATTGGAATATCGGCATTTTGGGAAAGTTGTTCAACGAGTGCATAAAATTTGGGGCTGTTTTCATTTGTTACTTCTTTTGCTCTGTAAATTTTAAGTACTATTTTATCAGAAAACCAATAGCCTCCAAAATTCATTATAAGTGCAAAAATAAATGCAACTGTCATTCCAGATGTACCGCCAAGTAAATTTCCTACAAAGAGGAAAAGAACGATCATCATCGTCATTAGGAATGTAGTTTTTAAAGTATTCAATTTTTATCTCCGTTTATCTACTCAAAATTAAATATTGTGAGGTTGCTTATCAATCTATAAGAATAGCTTTTCTTTCACTATTATAGTTGCTTACTTGTTTCATTTTTTTATACAATATCTGTTAATGTTACATCTTCTATGTTGGTTATTAATTCTGTACCGTAAAGCATAGCAGGTGTAAAATAACCTAATTTAACATCCCCATTTGATATTTTTTTAACTATTTCTAACGCAGTTATACTTGTAAGTTTGTAGCCTTCAGGTGTTATTAATTTAGAACTCATCTTTTTTCCGCTTGAATTTGATACCTCTGCAAAAATTATTCCTTTTGCATTTTCTCTAACTTCTTTATCAGGGCCTTTAAATTTCTTTTCTATTTGTGATTTTAATTTATTTTCTATTGGTGAAAGTGATAATATCCATTTAACAAAAGAATTCATTTTAATTATTTTTTTTGTCTGCTTAGTCAGTTGAAAAAAGACAGAGATATTAGGAATTCCGGTTGTATAAAATGCAGTTGCAACATCTCCCCAGCTAACGGAAACTGTCTCAACTTCACCTTTTCCAAAATCTGCTTTGCCATATAAAGGATTTTTTAATTGAGTAATTTTGCCATCTTTTCTTACTAAAAAACTTTTGGTAATATTTTCAATTGCTGTTTTAGCTGTACCTGATGAAATTTGACTCAATCCACCAATACTTAAATTTAAATGTTCAGCATCCGGCATTCTTTTTTTCATATGTAGCGAAAGACAATCCGTTGGAACTACATCAAAACCAACGCCTGACATAATTAATATTTTAGCTTCTTTTGCAGCTTTATCCAAACTTCTGTTCCTTTCAAAAATACTGATCTCGCCTGTTATATCTAAATAATGAGTCTTAGTTTTTAAACACGCGTCAACCATTGGTTTTGAAGTTGATGAAAATGGACCTGCACAATGCAGAACAAGCTCAACTTTTTCTAATAATTTTAATAATTTTTCATTTTCCGTCAATTCAACTGATTGAAATTCAAAACCCAATGGTTCAGCAACTTGTTTCAATTTTTCAGGATTTCTTCCTGATAGAATAGGATTTAGATTAAGTTGTTTTGCTCTTTCAGCAATAAGTTTACCTGTATAACCTGTAGCTCCATAAATTAAAAATTTCATATATCCTTTTTATTATATAAATGAATTAAAATTGAATGCTTAATAATTTCACTTGCCTTTATTTTATAATATAGTTAAATAAGAAATTAATATTTTGGATTTTTATGAAAACAAAGACATTTTTTACAGCAGTAATAATATTATTAATTTCTTTTTCAACTTTTGGACAAAAAACATATGAGTTCCTTCGCTTAGATCTAAGTCCACGTGCAGGTGCCTTAGGTGGAAGTTTTGTATCAAACAATGATGATCCAAATGTAATTTTTTACAATCCTGCCGGTCTTAAATTAATTCAGGATCAAAAGATATCATTTTCATATGTAAATCATTTATTAGATATTAATTTAGCAAGTGTTTCTTACAATCAAGATGTAGGTGATTTGGGAAGGTTTGGTGCTGCAATTGAGTATATAAGTTACGGTAGTTTTACACAAGCAGATCAGTTCGGAACTAAAACCGGAGAGTTCAGTGCGGGTGAATTAGCATTGCTTGTTGGTTATGCAAATAACTTTGAAGAAAATTTTTATTATGGTGTTAATTTAAAATTCATTAATTCTTCAATAGCTGATCAATCATCCTCAGCATTGGCTTTTGATCTTGGGCTTCATTATTCAATTCCATCTGAAGGATTGAGCTTTGGTATTGCTCTACTTAATACAGGATTTCAACTTTCAAAATATTTTACTGCAAAAGAAGATCTACCTGTAGATTTAGCAGTAGGAATTTCAAAAAAAATGGCACATATACCTTTAACATTATCTGTGGATTTTCATAGATTAAATAGAAGTGATGATCCATACACTGGAAGATTTGAAGCTTTTAGCGTAGGAGCTGAATTTGATTTAAGTAAGGCATTATCAATTAGATTTGGTTATAATAATGAAAAGAGAAAAGAACTGAAAGTTGGTGACTTTGGTGGTCTTGCCGGTTTTAATCTGGGATTAGGTTTGCTGGTTTCTAAATATCATTTTGACTATGGTTTTTCTTCTTTAGGTGAGATTGGAGCAATGCACAGAATAGGAATTTCAACTTCACTTTAGTTTATTTCTTAAAAGGTGTTTCTAAATATTTTTCTGCCAGTTCGTGAGACTGTTTATAGTTATCCATATCTAAAACTTTTTTATAATACTCAATAGCAGCTTTTCTGTTATTCTTCACATCTTGTATCATTCCTAAATAAATTAAAGCATTTACATAAAAACCTTCTCCTTTATCACTATCAATTTTCTTGGAATAATCCACACATTTTTCAAATAATATTTTTGATGAATCTATTTTATTCGTTCTCCAATATTGATCAGCTATATAATAAAGGGCTTCACGGATAGTTATGTCATCATCATAGCCCATCATTTTATTCTGCCCTTTTAACAGAACATTTTTAAATATTTCTGACGCGGTCAAGCTATTTCCAACTTTAGATGCTATTCTCCCTTTCCATTTTTCAAATACAGGATTATCAGGAAATTTTTTTGCAAGTAATGAAGCATATTTATAAGATTCAAATGGTTTATTCTCATCTAAAAAATATATCAGCATTAAAAAATAATTTGCTTCATATTTTGCGTATTTACCTTTTTCTGCAGTAAGCTTTACTTGTCTAATTCCTTCGTCTTTATCAGTTGAAGGCATGAACAACATAAATGGTTTTAAAATGGGATATTTATCAGGTAGTATTGAAGCATAATAATTATAAATTCCCAATCCGAAAATTGCATCATAATTATTGGGGTCCAGGGAGGTAACTTTTTGAATTATAGGCAAAGCTAATCTACCATCATCAGCAGCCTTTAACCAGCTGTGTCTTAACGCTCTTAATCTACCTCTAAATCCAATAGCACCGCCTTTAAAAAATAAGACATCAACATTATTTGGTTCTTTATCTAAAATTGAATCACATTTTTCAATGATGTTATTTAATTTTATTAAAAAACCGTCATCATATTTTTCGTTTGTAGTGTTTAATAATATTCTCCACCAATCGATCATTGTTAAGAAAAATGTGCTGGATAGATCGGATGGAAAATTATTTTTTAAAGTTTGAAATGTACTTTCGGATAATTTAAATTTTATGCTATAGATCTGATCAATTCCTGTTGTTATCAGAGAATCTCTAATATCAGTTTGGGCAAAACTTATTTGTGTTAAAAAAGTAGAAATGAACAAAGATATGATAAAACATTTACGCATAATATTATGTGTAAAGTTAATTAAAATTTAGTTAGATAATTTTTCTAACAAAAATGATGAAAGATTTTCACTCGGAATTCTTATTTGCTCCATTGAATCTCTTTCTCTCACAGTAACAGTTTGATCTTCTAAAGTTTGTGTGTCAACAGTAATGGCAAAAGGTGTCCCAATTTCGTCTTGTCTTCTGTATCTTCTTCCAACAGCACCTTTATCGTCATAAAATATTTTAAACTTAAATCTGAGATCATCTTCAATTTTTTTAGCTATTTCCGGCATACCGTCTTTATTTACCAAAGGAAGAATTGAAGCTTTTATCGGGGCCAATTTTTTGTGCAGCCTTAAAACAACTCTTTGTTCACCTTTAACTTCTTCCTCATCGTATGCTTCTGTTAAAAAAGCCATAAATGAACGACTTGCACCTGCAGATGTTTCTATTATAAAAGGTAAAGTTTTTTCTTTAGTTTCTTCATCAAAATATTTTAATGATTTTCCGGAATATTCTTCGTGTCTTTTAAGATCAAAATCTGTCCGGTTGTGAATTCCTTCAATTTCACCCCAGCCAAATGGGAAATTATATTCAATATCCGTTGCTTCTTTTGCGTAGTGTGCAAGTTTATTTTCAGGATGATTTTGTAATCTTAAATTGTCAGAATTCATTCCCAAATTTTTAAACCAATTTATTCTTTCTCCCTTCCAGTTGTTAAACCATTTTTTATCATCAGCAGGCTTAACAAAAAACTGCATTTCCATTTGTTCAAACTCTCTGGTTCTGTATAGAAAATTTTTTGTGTTTATTTCATTTCTAAAAGCTTTGCCTATTTGTGCAATTCCAAAAGGTAGTTTTTGTCTGGTTGAGTTCTGCACATTTAAAAAATTTACAAATATACCTTGTGCTGTTTCCGGTCTTAAAAATATAGCTGAACCGGTATCTTCGACCGGCCCTAAAAAAGTTTTAAACATCAAATTAAATTGTCTTGCAGAAGTAAAAGAAGATTTAGTACCGCATTGAGGACAGTTTAATTCATTCAAGAGCAATACGCTTAAATCATTATCATCAATTATTATATTAAAAATTTCTGCTTCATTTTTATTTGCACTAATTTCTTCGATCTTATTTTTTATGTTTTCATCTTTACAATTCTCTAGTAAAGCTTTCATAGATTTCTTTTTTCTTTTTTCATTTAACATTCCGCCAAGTAAATCAACCCTAAATCTTGCTTTACATTGCTTGCAATCTATCATAGGATCTGTAAAATTATCAACATGACCGGAAGCCTCCCAAACTTTAGGATGCATTAATATGGAAGAATCCAAACCTTCGATATCATCTCGTAAAGTCATGGAATTCCACCATTCTTTTTTAATATTATTTAATAATTCAACTCCCATCGGGCCGTAATCCCAACATCCGTTCAATCCGCCGTAAATTTCACTGGATTGAAATATATAACCTCTTCTCTTAGATAATGAAACTAATTTTTCTATTGTGTTACCGTTGTTTTTCATTCTGTATTTTTATCCTATTTAAAACAATATTTATTTGATGACTTAATATAAAAAAAGTGTGACTAAGGGGTTTTGATTTTTCAAATGATAATTATTTTTTTATGATCTCGTTAAATTCTACAATTAATAAATTAAGTATGTCTTTTTGATTTTGGTTTATGCCGTTCTTTTTATTTTCCAACATCTTCAAAATTGTAATGGACTGACAAATATAATTAAGTAGAAAAATATTTTTACCTTCAACATTAAAACTATTATCCGTTTTAGATTTTAAATTTTCGATATGTTTTTTTATAACTTCTACTTCACCTCTTTGCAAAGGACCTGAAAGGGAATTATCCAATCCGTTTTTTTTAATATTATCAATTGTTGTTTTAACAATAGGAAGATTAAGCTGATTAAATTCCGGATAATTTGAATTATTTAAGTTCATAACTTCACTTGCAGAGAATAGATTTCCAACAAATAAATTAGAAGAAAAAACTCCGGACAAATGATAATTTATCTTATCTTCTTTAAGAAGTTGAAATGGTTTTAAGTTTATTTTTTCTGACAAACCGAATAAATATTTTTCTGCTATTTTGCTATCTGACTCTATTGCTGCTGTTAAATTATTAAAATTAACAACTCTTTTTGATGGAAATGACTGCATAATATGAAAAGAAGCAGTGTCACTCCCTTTTTCTTTCAAGACCTCTAATTCATCTGAACTTAAAGCACCGGAAAAATGGACAAATAATTTACCATTAAAATTTATTTTTAGTTCGGAAATTTGTCTTGCTGTATTTTGTATTTGATTATCCGGGATAGTTAAAAAGAAAATGTTTATATCTTCAGAAATATCGTTTAGATCATTTGAAAAATTTTTGATTCCGAATATTTCGGCTAAATCTTCGGCTGATTTTTGGTTTTTGCTAAAAACCGATTGGATATTAAAATTAGATTTAACTAATGCGTTTGTTAAAGAGTAAGCTATTTTTCCAGCGCCAATTATGGCAATTTTTTCTTTTTCTGCGTGCAATTATTCTCCATAAAATACAGCAGAAAGATAACCAACTACCTGATCATAATCACCGCTAACATAACCGGAATGTGTTCTGTTCAGAACTAAAGATTTGTTTTTATTATTTTCTTTGACTGATTTCATAACGGATAATATTGGTCCGGCACCACAGGCTTCACACTTTTTATTAGATATATCAGAAACAAACTGTTCAATATTATATTCATTAATACTTCTTTCAATTCTGGAATCTTTTTCTTCAGCTTCATCTGCAGAGTAATAATGTGAGAGATCAGAACTTGCAATAAGAAGCGTATATTCGTTTACAACTTCTTTAAGTTTATCTGCTAATGCATCAATAAAAATTTTACTTTGATCACCCATCACAATCGGTACAATAGAAAAATCTTCTAAAACATATTGTAAAAAAGGAAGCTGAACTTCAATTGCGTGTTCATCTCTGTGCCCGTTTATCCCTCTAAAAATATTGGCTTTATTATCCACTAATAGATCAGAAATTTCTTGATCGATTGGAATTTCTCCCAAAGGTGTCTCATAAGCATCACCGTTATAAATAGAAACTCCGGGGAAATATTCTTTATGACTTGGAGAGATAATTATTACAGTTTTAAATTTTTTATTTTGTAAAGTGTTAAATCCATAAGCAGCTGATGAGCCTGAATAAACATAACCTGCATGCGGTGAAACTAAACCAAAAACTTTTGATGGAATAAAAGAAGGAATAGAATTTTTCAAGTGCTGCTTAATTTCAGATTCTAATTTTTGTGGGTCTGCAGGGTAAAAAAGTCCGGCTACTGCAGGTTTTCTAAGCTGAATCATAAGTCTTTTTTCTTTTTCCGACTTCTGAAATTACTGTTGCTGTAAATACTTTTATATTTAAAGGAGTATCTTCCCAAGTGTAGGGATGCAATCCTGCTTTTTCACATAACGCTGTTAAGAATTGTTGAATACTAAAATTATTTTCAGTAGCAACCTGTGGAAGTAATACACCTCTGTGGTTTGGTTCTTCCAAAAGTAAACCGTGTTCACCAATTCTAATATCTTTATAATCTCTTAACTGAACTGTTGGTGATAAAATTGAAACTTCAATATTAATACTGGGTAATTCTTCAACAGTTAAAGGATTAAATCTTGGATCATTTGTTGCAGCTTGAATTGTTGCTTCTCTTATCGTGTCAATCAGCATATCAGGTGAACTTAAATATCCAATACATCCACGCAAATTTCCGTTATCTTTAAGAGTTACAAATGCACCTGTATTCCTCATGGTAATCTGAGGATAAATTTTGTAATCAATATCAGTAAAATGAGCATCTTCATAAAAAAGAGAGTTTAAAGTTTCTCTTGCAACAAGAAGAATTAAACCTTGTACTTCTTTTGATATGTTCATTTTTGCCTCTTGCCTATTTTAAATAATTAAAATTATTTCATCAAGCCAGAATTTATTGAATTTTATAACATTCAAGTTTCTTTTCTTCAAAAATAACAAATAACAAGTTTTTAATAAGGAAAAACGAATCAGGTATAAAAACCTCTATGTTATAATTTATTATTTTATTTAATATAATCTTTCCTGTGACAATATCAACTGCATTAAATATTTTATTTAATTTTCCGCTTTTTGTTGGACTATGGAAACTTATAAATAATATTGATTTTTGAACAATAAATTCAACTTTTCCAACCACAACCTTCTCTTCTTTTGCCTTTTTTATATATTTTTTTACAGCTTCTTTCAATTCAATTTCATCAGTATATATTGAAGAAAATGTAAATTCTTCTAATTCATTTTTATTGCTTCCGGTAGAAATTGTTTCAATCTGAATATCTTTTAATTCTTTTAATAATTCACCGGTATTTAAATTTAATTTATAATATTCCCTGCCTTCAAATAATGATTTATAAGCAATTACTGAATTATCAGAAATACTATAAAAAGATAGATCGGTATTCTCCCATAAAACAGATTTTTTTTTGATATCAAATGCAATTATACTTTTATGTGTAGGGAGGTCGGGTTTTAAGAATTTGTGGAAAAAAATTATATCATTATGGACAGCTTCAACACCAACCCAAAATTTTTCAGAAAGTTGAAAACCGTTCAGTATTTTTTTTCCGCTATTAATATTTAAACAGTTAAAATAAACTTCTTTGGTTTTTTTATTTCTTTCTTCAATTAATAGATTTTCTTCTCCGGCAGGTATAATCCTCCAAATCTCTCTATTATTATTAAAGGAATATAATTTTTTAATCATTTATAGTTTCAAATCTGGCAGTAAAATGTCTAAGCATAGGAGCTTGATAAGTAATTTTTAGTCCTTTTATTTTATCTCGGTTTTTAAAAACTTCAATTATTTTTTCTGCTACATAATCAATATGACTTTGAGTATAGACTCTTCTCGGTATGGCTAAT
>Ga0066644_10000929_pt1 | contig 17453 bp, 16 predicted proteins | sample CryGeyCG2114_020_FD_62735 | JGI IMG/M metagenome (GOLD analysis project Ga0066644, IMG submission 62735) | Groundwater microbial communities from aquifer - Crystal Geyser CG15_big_fil_post_rev_8/21/14_0.20 | ecosystem: Environmental > Aquatic > Deep subsurface > Groundwater | place: USA: Utah...
CCCGTCGGGCCTTTCGCCAAGTATATGCCATGGGGCAATGTTAGATTCTATCTGGTAATTGTAGCATGGGTTGGGTGAAAGATAAAGAATGAATTCAGTATAGCTGTCATTACAATTAAACTTGCAACTCAATGTACCGATCCACCTCCGCTTTTGACCCCACACAAAATGTTGTTCGTTGGTGCAACGATTCCACTTTTTTAGTAAGAATACTTTGCTCCCCATCCGTAGAAAAACCACCCGCAGCTTCAACAATCTTAGCCATTGGAATACACTCATACAATAAACGCAATTTACCATTTGGTTGATCAGTCATCCCTGGATACGCAAACACACCATCGCCCTTATATAACATATGATGAATATCCGGCACCATGCCACCGGAATAACGCAATTTATAATCATGACTAATCCAATAATCAACTAATTTACCATAGTTTAAATTATAATTGACCGCTTTCAAATTACCGGGCGCAAAATACTTTGTTGTATCAGCAATCCTAAGGTCATTTTTTTCTAAATAATATTCCCCCTTATGCATTGTAAAAGAAGCGATCTTATCACCAATTGCAAATACTAACATTGTCTTTGGTCCATATAAGCAATAAATCCCAGCAGCCAAATCAGCACCGGTTACACCTATCGCGCCCTTTGCCTCATAGATAGCAAAAATACTACCAACCGAAAAATTAGCAGCAACCAGTGACGATCCATCCAACGGATCAAAAGCAACGGTAAAACGCCCTTCTTCATTAACTAACTCTTGATCATCTTTCTCTTCAGAGACAAGCGCATAAACCACTTTCTCACCTTGTAACACACCGGTAAAAATCGCGTCAGCCAGCACATCTAATTTGATCTGCTCATCCCCGGATAAATTTTCTTCACCAACCGTAACGGCAGCATTATTGTCAACCCGTGAACACAACTCAACCGAACCTTGAGCAATCCTCAAAATTACAGACTGCAAATCAAGATCAACACCGCACTGCCTTAAATAGTTAGCTAATAACATAATTAAAAAATGGGATTAGTTTTTTGATCTAACATTGTTTGCAATTGATCTGTAATCACAAGCGCTTCTTTTTCCGGCCGCTTCCACATATTGCGACCAAAAATAAAACCAAAGGCACCACCTTCAACACAAACCGAAGCATTTTCCATTAAATCGGCGTCACTAATCTCTGAACCGCCACTAAACAAAACCGGCACACCCTGACAAGCTTCCACAACTCGTTTGGCACGTTCTAATTTTTGAGCTAATGGATCCAGTTTTTGCAAATCCCCTTCTAAATCACGGAAATACTTTGGAATACCTTCATTTTCCATATAACCAGCCTTACCAGTTTTTGGTAAATTTGACTTAATAATTGTCGCACCCATTTCCATTGCCATCCTTGCGGCGCTTTCTAAAGCATAACTACTGTCCGGTCCACCCTTGGCGTCAATACCAATACCACGAGGATAAGCCCAAACAATTAAAGGCATCCCATAATCATCACATAAACGACGTAACTCTGCTAGTTGTGGCATATCTTCATCCTGACGCGGTGACCCATAATACATAGTATAACCAATACCTACAGCTCCCAACCTAATTGCATCCTCCATCCAAGAAGTATGCACACTTAACGGTTCCTCCTGTGAAGGGATACTGGTCTTACCATTAACTTTTAAAATCAAAGGCACTTTGCCCTCCAATTTAGACCAATATCGCTTAGCAACTCCGTAATGGACAGCCACGGCATTGTATCCACCCACATCAGCAAGCTTCATAATGTAATCCGGATCTTCTGCTCCTGAATCATTTTCTCTATGCCGATTATCATGTTCAACAAACTGATCATAAGGAAGAATCATCGATGTTCCACTCGCGCGCAATATTTGTCGTACTCGCACTGCTTCACCTGTTGTCATTCTTACTTTTCGAAAGAACCGAAATACATCTTGGTTAGCCATAAAATATGGGTTACTTGTTTTACGCGACCATTCTAAAGATGCCCCAAAAGGATTGCAACACTACTTCGCTAATGCCACCTCATTATCTTTTACCGGCCAGTAATAATTTACTTCTTTTGGCGTTCTCATCTGCTGAATTCGACTACTGTTTTTCACAAATTCCAATGTCTGGCTTTCTGACAAACTGATATTATTTTGTTCTCGTTTATTTAAAAGCTCATCCCGCTCATATTCTAAACGAGCAATCTCATAGCCACGCGTAGCTGTTCCATTAAAATGAACCAAGTAAACAAAACTCAATATGCCAACAAAAAACAAAACTAAAAACATCAAAGAGTAACGACCAACATAAAAGTTCTGCTTTAAGGTATGAGCTTTTAAACCCACTCCCGACTTATTTTCATTGGTAATCAAATAATGAGGCATATACTTACATTAATTTTTGATAAACACGCAGTTTTGCACTGCGTGAACGTGGATTTGCATCCTCCTCTTCCTTTGTTGGAACAACAACTCGCTTAGTAACCGCAAATGCCTCTGGTTTAGCACGGCATTCGCATTTCAATAACGAACTTGGACAAATACAAGATTTTAGTTTTGGTGCGAAATATTGCTTCACCAGCCTATCCTCCAATGAATGATAAGAAATAATAGCAATAAAGCCATTTACAGAAAGATTCGTCCATAAGTTATGTACTCCTCTCTGCAATACATTTAGTTCATCATTTACCGCAATTCGCAAAGCTTGGAAAATTTGTGCCAATACTTTGTTTTGCGTTTGCTTAGGCAACACACTCTCAATTCGAGTCACAAAATTAGTTGTTGAAGTAAAGCGTTTCGCATTACGCTCTTCTACAATTTTACGCGCTGTCTTCCGAAAATTCGCTACTTCACCAAAATTACGCAGAATATTTTCAAGCTGTTCTTGTGTAGCCTTATGCAGAATCTTTTCGGCCGTTACATTTAACCGTTTATCAAAACGCATATCCAATGGACCGGCTTTCCGAAAAGAAAACCCACGTTCTGCATCATCAAAATGCGGTGAAGACACACCTAAATCCAATAAAACTTTATTATAAGGTGGCAATTTCAACGCTTTCAAATAATGATCAATTTTATCATATGAATCATTCACAAAGGTTACCCTCCCTTCAAATTTACGCAAATTTCGTTGTGCCAACTGCAAATTAGCACCATCTAAATCAAAGCCGACTACACGCCCCTCTTCACCTACCAATTCTGCAAAACGCTTTGCATGACCACCTAACCCCAAAGTACCATCAACAACAACATCACCAGACTTAATTTCAAGTAATTCGACCACCTTATCAAGTAATACCGGTTCATGATTTGATGGAGCAGAAGGCGTAGTTGGCATAATCAATGGTTGTTTTGTGTAAAACTTGTGCACAACTAGTGGATAACTTATTTGTCCATTAGGTAACAACTAGCTTAAGAGCCAAACCCCTAATTGTCAAATTATCCCTTATAAATAGGACAAATTTACTATACAATATTTGACTAATCACCCTCCAAATCAACTATCCACATAGGCAAAAACGCTCAATCGGAAATAAGATTGTCGTAATCAAGAGTTATTGCATTACTTTTTTATTCACAATTATCATTTTATAGCTATAATAAGAGCAAAACCAGAACGAAGACCACTATATTTTGTGCCAAACAAACCACAGTACCACCATATAATGTAAAAACAGCTATGTATCACTACTTACTCACAATCATTGCCAGCAGCCTTCCCATTATTGAAGCGCGTTTTGGATTTGCATTTGGCTATAAAATTCTCGATATCCCCGTCTACATTAGTTTGCCGTTGGCATTTTTGGGTAATCTAATCAGCATTATTGCCGTAACTTACTTACTTTATGCGATTTTTGACCAAGAAAAAGATCACTGGTTTCACAATAAGATCAACAAACTAATTGAAATGATCAAAACCCGTCATCAAAAACGCATCGAAAGTTTTGCCCTCATCAGCCTCATCCTATTTATTGCCGTACCTCTTCCTTTTAGCGGCAGTTATTCCGGCATAATTATTGGCTACCTTATTGGTTTACCACGTGAAAAAACGCTGCTAGCCGCAGCTATTGGCACAATATTCTCACTAACAATTGTCTTTTTTACAATTGAATCAGTAGATGTAAGCTCCCAATTCCTGCTTAATTTTCTCAAAGAGTTCTCCCTCCCTAATTAATTCCATTTTTTTCTCTCCTAATACCTTTACAATTGTTGAAGGCCTATTGTCATACTCCTTTCTAAAATCAACCATAAAGTTAACATCAGCTAAAGCATCGCCAAATTGACCAACAAAATCATCTAAACTACGAATAACCTTTTCCCCGTATTTATTAGCCGAAGTCGTGCTAATTGGATTGCCCAAATTACTAATTAATTGATTTACCTCCGGCACATCCATCCACCTAAAACCGACGTAATCGTAATTTTCATTTACATTAGCCGGCAAAGCCTTTGTTCTCGGCACCAAAATAGTCAACTTACCTGGCAAATATCGTTCCCATAATTCCAAAGCTAAAGAGTTAAACTCTCCATAAATTTTGGCCATCTCAATATCATTAACCAAAACACTATACGGTTTAGTTGCAGGCATACCCTTAAAGTCATACAAACGCCTAGCACCTTCTTTAGAAAGAATATCATGCCCCAACCCCAAACAAGTATCCGTTGGATACAAAACCAATTGGCCAAACTTTAGTCCAATACTCAACAATTCCAATTCTTTCATAAAAATACCTTTTCAGTTAAAAGAAACATCACTATATTACACGCAACAATCCCTAATTTCCAATACTTATGAGTCTGCCTCGTGTTGCAATCAATGGCTTTGGGCGCATAGGTCGCCTCGCCTTCCGAGCTAATTTAATTAATCCGGTAATCGATATTGTATCTGTAAACGACTTAAGTGGACCGGAACAAGCAGCCCATCTTTTAAAGTGGGACTCCGTTTACGGCCAACTAAACGCCGACGTTCAAGTTAAAGAAGATGGTATTACCGTAAATGGCAAATTTATTAAAGTACACAGCGAACGCGAACCTACAAATCTCCCATGGGCAGCCGAAAACATTGACGTTGTTATGGAATGTACAGGAATATTCCGTACAAAAGAAACAGCAGGCAAACATTTAAAAGCCGGTGCCAAAAAAGTAGTAATTTCCGCACCCGGTAAAGACGATATGCCAACATTTTGTATTGGCGTTAACGAAGACACATACAATTCCGCAGACCATATTGTTTCCAACGCTTCTTGTACAACAAACTGCTTAGCACCAATTGCTAAAATCATTAATGATGAATTTGGGATTAAACGCGCAACAATCACCACAACTCACTCATATACCAGCAGCCAAAACTTAGTAGATGGCAGCAACAAAGACGCCCGTCGTGGACGTGCCGCCGCCTTATCATTCTTTCCAACATCAACTGGTGCCGCCAAAGCCGTTTCACTAGTCATCCCCGAGCTAGAAGGCAAATTCCAAGGCATGGCCATTCGCATCCCTAGCCCAACCGTTTCCATTGTGGATCTTGTCGCCGAAGTTGCAAAAGACACCACCATTGAAGAAATCAATGAACTATTCAAACGCTACAGCCAAGGCAAGCTAAAAGGCATTGTCGACATTAGTTATGTTCCCCTAGTTTCCGTGGACTACCAAGGTAATCCAAACTCTGCAATTGTAGACGCTGAATACACCAACGTCATTGGCGGCAATCTTATCAAAGTAATTGCCTGGTACGACAACGAATGGGGCTACGCCAACCGCCTCAACGATATGTCAGCTCACATCATGAAATAATCTAGTACCGTTCTAATCGATTAATCCGATCCTCTATTGGCGGATGAGTCGACCAAGTATTACGCCAAAAAGCTACGATCCCCGATCGTGGCTTTTTATTATCACCACTAAAAGCGACAGCATGATATTTATGCCCGCTAGCCGTAGGATCTGCAATACAAAGACCAGCCATACTAGACTTACCATCTAAAACCTCGATGCGCGCATCTCCAGCAATCTTTTTAAGCGCCGAAGCCAATGCCCGGGGATTACTGGTTAAATGGGCGCTCGTTATATCTGCCAAATACTCACGTTCTCTACTAATTGCCAAACGTGTTAAAACGCCGATCAAAACACCAACCGTCAAAAACAAAATCCCAATTAACGGCAATGGATTATTAGATTTTTCAGATCGACCACGCATCCTAATCAAAATCTCGCCAATCATCTCAATCGCCCCCACTAACGTAACCGCCAACATCATCACGCGAATATCTCGATTTAAAATATGACCAATTTCATGCGCCATCACCCCTTCCAGCTCGGCTTTATCCAAAGTATCTAATAAACCTTGAGAAATTGCGACCGTAGCATGCAAAGGATCTCGACCTGTTGCAAAAGCATTTAGACTCGGATCATTAATCACATAAATATCGGGGGTTTTTGGCAAACCGGCAGCAATAGATACATTTTCAACTACCCGAAACAACTCCGGGTAGTCACTTTTTTTAATCGGCTTTGCACCGGCAAAAGCCAATAACATCTTTGATCCAACAAAATAACTAATCAACGAATAAATAAAAACCGCTACAATCACCCAAAACCCAACTGTCGACATCATTTCATTGGCCAAATCAATCGGGCTAAGATGCCCTAACGAAGAGTCACCCGCAAAAAAAACGGAAGCCAACAAACCCAAATAAGTCAGACCCAAAATCATAACCGGAAAAATCAAAAACAAATAAGCCGTCCGATAACGATTTTTTCGCATCTGCTCACCCAAAGGAATTGGCAAAGATTGTAAATCTTCCATAGTTTTGATTAAAAAGAACTAAAACTCAACTTTAGGTGGCTTTTCTGCTGCTGCTCGCTCCCCTTCATCCAATTCAAAAAACTCACGTTTAACAAAGCCAAACATATTTCCAATAACATTAGACGGAAAAGATTCCAACGCAACATTCAAGCTCTTAACAGCACTGTTGTAAAAACGACGAGCAGACATCAGTTTATCTTCAGTATCTGTAAGCTCAGTTTGTAATTGCCGAAAATTAGCATCCGCCTTTAAGTCCGGATAGTTTTCCGCAACCGCAAACAAAGAACGCAATGTTGAACTCAGCATGTTTTCCTTATCAGCTTGATTAACAACGCCTTTAGCACTAACAGCCTCCGACCTCGCCTTAGTAACATTTTCCAATAACTCTTTTTCATGTGTTGCATACCCTTTTACCGTATTTACCAAATTCGGAATTAAATCATGCCGACGTTTCATCTGCACTTCAATCCCACTCCACGCCTCTTGCGCCTCGTTCTTTTTACGCACCAAACCGTTGTACATAGCCACTACCGCAAAAGCGACAACAACTATGGCAATTACAAGAATTAAAAATCCTGACATAATAATTAAGTTTAAAAATTAAGCGTTGTGATTATACAGGAAGCTAGGAGGAGGACAATAAGGACTACTCAAATAAAGCTGCACAAGCAGCATGTACCATTGCTAATCCCTTTAATAAATCAGCATTAACATCCGGTTCGACAACGCCAACCTTCACAATCTTGTCAACATACCCTTCCTTCAATAAATGATCCATAAAAATTTTAGCCAAATTCTTTGTCAATGTAGTAATCGAACCAAATATCTTGTCCTCAACCCCCTGAATATACATACCAGGATTACGATCCATAAAATATTCAATAATCGGGTTTTCAAACTCTGCCGCTAAAGAATTCCCAAGCTCAATCACATCACACTCAAAATACAAACTAAAACATTTAATTTGTTTAATCCATTTATCCCATAAAAACTCAAACAAATCCTCCATGCTAATTGCCTTATCAAACCCAATACCTGTTTTTTCACAATTATTCAAAACATCAGTAACAAAAACATTCAACAATTCCTTAATCACAGACAAATCAACACGGTTAAGAGATGCCTCAAGATCTTGGTCATACTTTGTACTCAAACGGTCAAATCCGGATCGCTCAGTCATAAATATGTTTACAAGTATCAAATCCTACCCCACCCACCTTCGTTTTGTCAAACACTAGACTTCCCCACCTCCTCTTGTTATCATTTAGCAACAACATACTTAGTTTGCTAAATAAGGTCATATGAAGGATCGCCAACAAGAAATTCTCCACGCCATCGTCAAACATTTCACCGAAACGGCACAGCCGGTAGGCTCACAAACCATTTTAGTCAGCTATAAATTTGACGTTAGCCCCGCCACCATCCGCAACGACATGGCCGAATTAGAAAAACAGGGCCTTCTTTTTCAACCACACACTTCCGCAGGCCGAATTCCAACCGATCGTGGCTACAGGCTTTATGTGGACACAATGACCGATTTTGATAACGCCACAAAAATTGCCAAACAACGAATTGCAGAGGTGAGTAAACTAATTAAACTTAAAAAAGTCCGCCAACGCGTATATGATGCTGTTAATCTCTTATCTCATTGCACCAACAATGTCAGTTTTGCCACTCTTGGCAACCAACGAACCTTCTTTTTAGGAATTGCTAACGTACTAAAACAACCGGAATTCAGCCAAAATCCATACCAAGCCAGCCAAGTTTTTGAAGTGCTGGAAGACACCGACAACTTCCTCAATCTATTAAATCAGCTAGATATTGAAGAAGACAAACCCAGCATCTACATTGGTGAAGAAAATATTCTCGAAAAAATCAAAAGCTGTAGTATAATTATTGCACGCTACGAACTGGAAGGACACCACGGCTACATCGGCATTTTAGGGCCAACCCGCATGAACTACCCCGTTAACAGTATTATTTTAGCAGAAGTCCGCAATAACATTTAATCCAAAACCATGTCAGACACACCAACAACAGAAAAACTTCAACAACAAATCGAAGATCTTCAATCTCAACTAGAAATCATGACCAACACTGCCAAACGAACCATGGCCGACCTGCAGAATCTTCAAAAAAGAACCCAAATCGAACGCCTTCAACTTTACCCCCAAGCCCAAGCCGACCTAATGATCGAATTCTTACCGGTGATCGACAATTTCCAACGTGCCTTTGAAAACATTCCTGAAAGCCTAAAAACAGACAACTGGGTCCAAGGCATGACTCAAATCGAAAAACAATTTACCGACATCCTCAACAAAACCGGCCTCGAAGAAATTGTGCCCGATACCGACTTCAATCCTAACGAACACGAAGCGCTAGTAGAAGTAGAAGGCGAAAAAAATCAGGTTATCCAAGTTTTTGAAAAAGGCTATCGTTTTAAAGACAAAGTAATTCGCGCCGCTAAGGTTAGTGTGGGCAACAGCCCAGCAGGGCCAAGCGATGAATTGCGATAAGCCTGGCACTCAAGTCTTGACAGTGCTAATACGCCAATGTAATATATTAAAGAAACTAATTACATAATCTTTAACAAAAAATATCATGGGTAGAATTATAGGTATCGATTTAGGAACTACAAATTCGTGTGTATCCGTCATGGAAGGTGGCGACTCCGTAGTTATCCCTTCTCAAGAAGGTACACGCACCACACCATCCATTGTTGCTTACAAAGATGGTGAGCGTTTAGTTGGCATTCCAGCTAAAAGACAAGCTGTTACAAATGCCGAAAACACAATTTTCTCCGCTAAACGTTTTATTGGTCATACTTACAAAGAAGTAAAACCAACAGCGGAACGAATGCCCTTTAAAGTTGTTAATGGCAGTAAAGGCGAAGCCGAAATCGTCCTTAACGGCAAACAGCACCGACCAGCCGAAATATCAGCAATGGTCTTACAAAAACTTAAAGCCGATGCCGAAGCCTATTTAGGCGAAGAAGTAACCGAAGCCGTAATTACAGTTCCGGCCTACTTTAACGACTCTCAACGTCAAGCCACTAAAGACGCCGGCAAAATTGCCGGTCTGGAAGTAAAACGCATTATCAATGAACCAACTGCCGCCGCCCTCGCCTACGGAATCGACAAAACAGGTGCCGACAAAAAAGTAGCCGTTTACGACCTTGGCGGCGGAACATTTGACATCTCAATCCTCGAAATTGCCAAAGTAGGCGGTGAAACTCAAATCGAGGTTCTATCAACCAATGGTAACACTCAATTAGGTGGTGACGACTTAGATCACATCGTTATGGACTGGATTGTTGCCGAATTTAAAAAAGATCAAGGTGTTGACTTGTCAACAGACAAAGTTGCCCTACAACGTCTAAAAGAAGCCGCCGAAAAAGCTAAAATCGAACTTTCCAGCGCTCAAGAAACCGAGATCAATTTACCATTTATTACAGCCGACAGCTCTGGTGCCAAACACTTAAACATCAAACTGTCACGCGCTAAGCTGGAAGAATTAGTAGATCACCTATTAGAAGAAGCCATCGAGCCTTGTCGCAAAGCACTAAAAGATGCCAAAATTTTTGCAAGCGACATTGATGAAATCCTTTTAGTAGGAGGCTCAACACGTATGCCACTTGTGCAAAAGAAAGTTGAAGAATTTTTTGGCAAAGAGCCGCACCGCGGTATTAATCCGGACGAAGTTGTTGCCATGGGTGCCGCCATTCAAGGTGGTGTCTTACAAGGTGACGTTAAAGACGTTTTATTACTAGACGTCATTCCCCTATCTTTAGGTATTGAAACTTTGGGTGGTGTTTGCACAAACTTAATCGAACGTAATACAACCATCCCAACATCAAAATCACAAGTCTTCTCTACTGCCGCCGACAACCAAAACCAAGTCGAAATTCATGTGCTTCAAGGTGAACGCTCTATGGCAACCGACAACAAGTCATTAGGACGCTTTACTCTCGACGGAATTCCACCCGCACCACGCGGTGTGCCACAAGTTGAAGTAACTTTCGACATCGATGCCAACGGAATCCTAAACGTAAAAGCAACCGACAAAGGCACCGGCAAAGAGCAAAAAATCACCATTAGCGGCTCATCTGGCATGTCTAAAGAAGAAGTCGAAAAAATGCAAAAAGAAGCCGAACAATATGCCGAAGAAGATAAACTTAAAAAAGAAGCAATTGAAACACGCAACCAAGCTGAAAGCCTCGTCTTCCAAGCCGAAAAAACCTTAAAAGATGCCAGTGAAAAAGTAGCCGAAGATATCAAAAAACCGGTCCAAGAAAAAATCGACACTCTTAAAGCCATCTTAGAAAATGCAGACGCGCCAATCGACGACCTTAAAAAAGCAACTGAAGAACTATCTGAAGAAATTCAAAAAGTTGGCGCCGCCATGTACCAACAACCGGACGCCGGTTCAACTCCCCCACCGGGTGAATCTGCAACTAACGACGACGGCACCACCATCCACAACAAAAATGAAGAAGAAGTTGTAGATGCGGAAACAGTGGAGGAAGAACCAAAGTCTGACGAAGCATAAATAAAAAGTTAAAAAACACCTAGGTGCTCAACTATAATTAAAGAGACCCTAGGTGTTTTTTATGTAATTTAACTAAAAAGGCCCCAGTTTTTTCAGAAGGGGGTTGTAAAGAAAGGACTTGAATAGTGCTAAAAAGGGTGATTAGATTTTGATAAACGTCATAATCAATTACCACTTTTTAGCATGTATAAATATATCCAAGATTCAATCAGAAACAATAACCCGACCCCATCGTTACAATCAAGCCCGTTTTTCCCCAAGTATTTGCTGACATCCAAGACCACTGGGCACAAGACTACATCGAATATCTCGAAAAAGAACAAATCGTCAGCGGTAAAACAGCAACCGAGTTTGCCCCAAATGAAAGCGCCACGCGCGCCGAAACAATTAAGATCGCAATGAACACCTTCCTTAAATTTGATTCAGACACTGTAGCCTTTGCCCCACAAATATTTAACGATGTGCCAATCATCCACTGGGCGTACAAATTTATTCAAGAAGCAGAAAAACAATTAATTATCAAAGGCTACCTAGACAACACCTTTCATCCAAATCAACCCATTTCCAGAATCGAAACCCTAAAAATAATCTTTGAAGCCGCCGATATAAAACCAGAAGATGTTACTACAATACTGGAACCCAACTTTAATGATATTGACTCAACCCATTGGGGCTACAGCTATCTTAAGTCCGCCTACAGCTTAGGGATTGTCCAAGGTTATATAGATGGCAGTTTCAGGCCAAATCAAAATGTTACCCGAGCCGAAATTGCAAAAATAACAATTATGGCACTCGTTCATAACTTGATCCAATAGCTTCAACCTCCTCTAGACTTTTCCATTTTAATAAGTAGTCTTATTATGACATCCCTAATTTTGCTTATGCTCGATTTAAACTTCATTCGCAACAACAAAGAAACCGTCCTAAATGGCCTAAAAAAGAAACAATCCTCGATCGACGAACAGTTTATCGATCAAATAATTCAACTAGACGAAACTCGCCGCGACCTCCAACAACAAACCGATAGTCTACGCGCTCAAAAAAACGAAGCCTCCGACAAAATCGCCCAACTACAAGGCGATGAAAAGCAAGCTGCAATCATGAAAATGAAAGAAGTCAGCGACCAAGAAAAAGACCTTAGCCAAAAATTAAAAGATGCAGAGACCAAACTAAAAGAGATGATGCTCCAAGTTCCAAACCTCCCGGCAGCAGACGTCCCCGAAGGTGGCGAAGCCGATAACAAACCTTTTAAAATCGTTGGCGAACTACCCAAATTTGATTTTGAACCAAAAGACCACGTCGAACTCGGCAAGCTTCTCGACATTATCGACATCGAAAGCGGCCAAAATTGCTCCGGCGCACGCTTTTATTACCTCAAAAACGAAGCCGTCTTGCTTCAGTTTGCCCTAATTCAATATGCCCTTAACAAACTAACTACCAAAGGGTTCATACCCGTCATCCCCCCCGTACTTGTACGTGAAGAAGCAATGTTTGCCTCCGGCTTTTTCCCCGCCGATCGTAGCGAAGTATACCACGTTAATCCCGAGGAAGACGATCTCTATCTAGTTGGAACCGCCGAGGTCCCCCTCACAATGCTCCACTACGATCAAATCCTTGACGAAGCAAAATTACCAATTCGCTATTTTGGCTACTCCAGCTGCTTCCGTCGCGAAGCCGGTAGCTACGGTAAAGACACCCGCGGCATCCTCCGCGTTCACCAATTCGACAAAATCGAAATGTACAGCTTCTGCCACCCCGACAAATCGGCCGCCGAACACGAACTAATCCGCGAAACCGAAGAAGAAATCATGCAAGACCTCGGCCTCCCCTACCAAGTAATCAACATTTGCGCCGGCGACCTTGGCGCCCCCGCCACCAAAAAATACGACATCGAAGCTTGGATTCCCACCCAAAACAGCTACCGCGAATTAACCAGCTGTTCAAACTGCACAACCTACCAAGCCAACCGCGCCAAAATCCGATACCGCACCCCAACTAACGAAATCGCTCCCCTCCACACCCTAAACGGCACCGCCATCGCCATCGCCCGCATGCTAATCGCCCTAATCGAAAACAACCAGCAAGCCGACGGCTCCGTAAAAATCCCCAAAATCCTAAGACCTTTCATGAACAACCAAGAATCCATCCAACCCAAATAAACCCCCGGAGAGTTTGAGCGGGCAGACCTCCCTAAATCATCATTGTCACCTACCTAAACACTTATACACCCCCAAAATCATGCCAACGCGATTCTCCCGGGGAATATTATATTTTCCTGTTGACTAAACCCAAAAAATCGATAAAATTACCAAGCTGTCTCGCAATGAATGAGTTGGGATCCTAGACAATAGCGTTTTGTTCGTCTATTATTCCCTGACTCTAATTCTTATTATGCCAAAGAAAACAGCATTAGAGGTGGTGGCCGAAAATTCTGTCGGCCGAAAATTCTTCACTCATAATACAAGTGGTGAATTTGAGCTACCAAATCTAATCGAAATCCAATTGAATTCTTACGAAGAATTCCTAACTACTGGGCTTCGTGAACTTCTTGACGAAGTTTCGCCTATCCAAGATTTTTCCGGTAAAAAAATCGAATTACATTTTCTAGATCACGAAATCGGAGAATCCAAGTATACACCGGAAGAATGTCGTTATAAGAACCTTACCTTTGAAGCACCTCTTAAGGTGCATGTTCAACTAATCAACAAAGAAACAGGTGAAATTAAAGAACAAGATGTCTTTTTAGGTGGAGTTCCTTTAATGACAGACCGTGGTTCATTCATTGTTAACGGAATTGAACGGGTAGTCGTAAGTCAAATTGTGCGATCACCAGGTGTATTCTTCGCTATCAACAAAAAAGTACCAAAATACCACACCGCCAAAATCATCCCTAAACGTGGAGCTTGGCTCGAAATCGAAACAGACAAAAAAGGCATCATCAGCGTTAAGATCGACAGAAAACGTAAAATTCCAATCACTTGCCTACTTCGTATTTTTGGTTACGAAACCGATAAAGAAATCCTAGACCTCTTTTCTGATGTTACTTCCGACATCGAAAACGACTACATGCTAAAAACATTAGAAAAAGATAGTGCCAAAACTGTTGATGAAGCTTATCAAACTATCTACAAAAAATTACGACCAGGTGATTTGGCTACCCCAGAAAACGCAAAAGCGCTTATCGATACCATGTTCTTCGACTATCGAAAATACGATATGGGTAAAGTAGCTCGTTACAAAATGAACAAACGTTTCGGACTCAATATGCCAAACGACCGCGAACATCACACTTTCCAAATCGAAGACTTTGTCTACATCCTCAAAAACTTGATCCAACTAAACAATGGTGAAGTTGAAGCGGATGATATCGATCACTTGAGTAATCGTCGTATTCGTCCAGTTGGCGAACTTGTTCTTAATAAGTTCCGCGTTGGTCTAATGCGTACAGATCGTATTGCTAAAGACCGCATGACTGTAATGGATCTTGAAACCGTAACACCAACTCAATTAGTAAATTCCCGTCCAATTACTGCAGCTCTTAGAGAGTTCTATGCCAGTTCACAGTTATCTCAGTTCATGGATCAAACCAATCCCCTAGCCGAGTTAGCTCATAAGCGTCGTATTTCGGCCATGGGTCCCGGCGGTTTATCTCGTGAACGTGCGTCATTTGACGTACGTGATGTACATCCGTCTCATTATGGACGTATCTGTCCAATTGCCACTCCCGAAGGACCAAATATTGGTTTGGTAGTCCATTTGGCAACTTATGCTCGTGTAAACGAATATGGCTTTATTGAAACACCGTTCCGTAAAGTAAAACATACAATTGCCAACACAAAAGAAAACCTAGTTGGTCGTTACGCCGCCGAATCAATTAAAGATGGTCGCACAACACTCGTTCGTAAAAATGACCTTATTGATGCCCCAGCTGCAGCATTAATTGCAAAACTTAAACTAAAAGAAATACCAGTTCGCGGTTACCTAAGTGACGAAATTAACTACTACGATGCCGATGCCGAAAAAGGTCTAGTAATTGCGCAGTACAATGCTCAAGTGGATGAAGTGAGACAGTTTGTAAACACTCGTATTGCCGCTCGCGAAAATGGTGAACCAATGCTTTACCATATTAACGAAGTTACTCATACCGACGTATCACCTCAACAAATTATCTCAATCACAACCTCTCTAATCCCATTCTTGGAAAACGATGATAATACACGTGCCTCCATGGGATCAAACATGCAACGTCAAGCCGTACCACTAGTACGACCACAAGCACCAATTGTTGGTACAGGTATGGAAGAAATCGCTGCTAAAAGCTCTAATCATGTCTTGCTTGCCGAACATGATGGTGTTGTTTCTTATGTAGATGCTGCCAAAATTATCGTAATCTATAAAAACGGCCAACAAAAAACATATGATTTGTCTGTTTTTCATCGTTCAAATCAAGCAACTACCCTAACGCATCGCATCCTAATTGAAAAGAATCAAAAACTTAAAAAAGGCGATGTCCTAGCTGACGGTTCCGCCACCGACAACGGTGAGTTAGCCCTTGGCTCAAATCTCCTTGTAGCCTACATGGCTTGGGAAGGTTACAACTTTGAAGATGCAGTAGTTATTTCCGATCGTCTTGTAAAAGAAGGTGTTTACGACTCAGTTCATATTGAAACATATACAATCGACGTCCGTGAAACAAAACTAGGCCCAGAAATCATCACACGTGACATTCCAAACATTAACGAAGCAAAACTAAAAGATTTAGATGAAGACGGTGTTATCCGCCTTGGTGCAACGGTAGAAGAAGGCGACATCCTTATTGGTAAAATTACACCAAAGGGTGAAACAGAATTAACTGCTGAAGAACGTCTACTTCGTTCCATCTTTGGGGACAAAGCTCGTGATGTTAAAGATTCATCATTACGCATGCCGGGTGGTAGCGGTGGTAAAATCGTCGACATCCACGTCTTCGATCGCAATAAAGGTGATGAACTACCGAATGGTGTCAATCGCCAAATCCGTGTTGCCGTTGCTCAAACTCGTAAAATCTCAATCGGTGATAAAGTTGCCGGTCGTCATGGTAACAAAGGTGTAATCTCGCTAATCGTACCTCAAGAAGATATGCCATACTTACCGGATGGAACTCCGGTTGATATCTGCTTAAACCCACTGGGTGTATCAAGTCGTATGAACATCGGACAAGTATTAGAAACACACGTGGGATGGGCCGCTAAAGAACTAGGTATTACCGTCGCTACTCCCGCCCTCAACGGCCTCAATGATGAAAAGATTCATCTATTAATGGACGAAGCCGGATTACCACCTACCGGAAAAATCCAGCTATATGACGGAAAAACCGGTGAAGCATTCGATCGTCCAACCACAGTTGGTATTATCTACATGCTGAAGTTAAGCCATCTAGTTGAAGACAAAATCCACGCCAGATCCGTCGGTCCATACTCACTTGTTACGCAACAACCGCTTGGTGGTAAAGCGCAACATGGTGGACAACGTTTCGGAGAAATGGAAGTTTGGGCATTAGAAGCCTACGGTGCCGCACACACACTTCAAGAAATGTTAACCATAAAATCAGATGATGTTTATGGCCGTTCTAAAGCTTACGAATCAATCATTAAAGGTGAAACCATTCGTAAACCGCGAACACCTGAAAGTTTCAATGTATTAGTTAAAGAATTACAAAGTTTAGGTCTAAATGTTGAATTAATCTCAACAAGCGATGGCGAAGTCATCGATGCCGACACTCTAATTCCCGAAGGGCAAGAACAGGAAGAGGGACTAAATATTGCCACCAGTGTTAGCGCCGAAGACGACACTCACGTTGACGAAGAAGACGAACCATCCGATGAAGAACTGGCTCAATTGGAAGAAGTGGTAAAAGACACAGAATAAAACAAAACATATTAATTAACTATTCAATTACCATGCGTAGCGTGAACAAAGTAATTATCATCGGTAATGTCACCCGCAATCCAGATACAAAAACAAGCAGTAGCGGCCAAGCAATCGCAACATTCGGAATTGCGACTAATCGATACTGGACAACTACAGAGGGCGAAAAGCGCAGTTCAACCGAATTTCATGAAGT
>Ga0066644_10000934_pt1 | contig 17413 bp, 17 predicted proteins | sample CryGeyCG2114_020_FD_62735 | JGI IMG/M metagenome (GOLD analysis project Ga0066644, IMG submission 62735) | Groundwater microbial communities from aquifer - Crystal Geyser CG15_big_fil_post_rev_8/21/14_0.20 | ecosystem: Environmental > Aquatic > Deep subsurface > Groundwater | place: USA: Utah...
GGTTGACGGGGCCGAACAGCTCGGCGACGAACACCGACTTCGGGTGAAAATAGATCTCGACCGGCGTGCCCGATTGGACGATGCGGCCGTCCTGCATGACCATGATGCGGTCGGCCATGAACATGGCTTCTTCCGGATCGTGGGTGACCATCAGGGTGGCGATGCCCGACCGCGAGAGGATCTGGAACGTATCCTGGCGGATCTGGGCGCGGCGGTTGACGTCGAGGCCGGAAAACGGTTCGTCCAACAACAACACCCGGGGGGCCGGGGCCAGGGCGCGCAGCAGGGCGACGCGCTGCTGCTGGCCGCCGGACAGGGTATGGGGAAAGGCATCGGCATAATCGCCGAGGCCCATGGTCGCCAGGGTATCGCGGGCCCATTGCCGGCGCGCCCGGTCCTTTTCCGCCAGGCCGAACACGATGTTTTCGTACACGGTCAGATGGGGGAACAGGGCGAAGTCCTGAAACATCAGGCCGACATTACGTTTTTCCGGCGGCATTTGGGGGCCGCCCTGGCCGTCGGCGACCGTGTCCTCGCCGATGGTGATGCGTCCGACCTGCAGGTCCTCAAGCCCCGCCGCAAGGCGCAGCAGGGTCGTCTTGCCGCACCCCGACGGGCCCAGAAGACAGACCAGTTCACCCGGATTGACGAAGACCGAGACCCCCGACACCACGGTATGGTCGCCGAATGCATGCGAGACGTTCAGCATGTGCAGGCCGTCGGCCTTGGACATGGTCGTCGGCGCGGCGGCGGGCGGAGTCAGGGGCGAGGTCATGGACGGCCTCCACCGGCGTGGCCGGGGCGGCTGCGCAGGGTCGTCAGGGCCAGGATGACCACGGGGATCAGACCGGCGGCGACGATTGTCAGCGCACCCAGGGCCGATTCTTCGAACAGTTCGTCCGACGCGTACTGGAACACGAAGGTCGCGAGCGTGTCATAGCCGAAGGGGCGCAGGATGATGGTGATGGGAAGCTCCTTCATGCAGTCGACGAAGACCAGCAGGCCCGCGGTCATCAGGCTGGTGCGGACCAGCGGGAAATGCACCCGCGCCATGGCCTGCATGGGCGTCGCCCCCAGCGTGCGGGCGGCCCCGTCCATGTTGCGCGACACCTTGGACAGCCCCGCCTCGACCGTGCCGAAGGAAAGCGCCAGGAACCGCGCCAGATAGCCGTAAAGAATGGCGACGACCGTGCCGCTGAACAGCAGGCCGGTGGAGAGGCCGAACACCCGTTCCGAAAACGCATCTATGGCGTTGTCCAGGCCCGCCATGGGCACGATCACGCCGATCGCCAGGACGGCGCCGGGCACCGCGTAGCCGATGGACGCGAAGCGCACGGCGGCGCGCGGCAGGGGGCCGGATCCCATGCGCAGGCCATAGGCCAGGACCAGCCCGATGGCGACCGCGATCACGGCGGCGCCCATGGACAGGGAGATGCTGTTCAGGGTGATGGCCAGGTAGTTCGCCTTGAGCGTGACGTCGAAGAACACCACCGCGTAGGACACCAGAACCGAGGCCGGAAGCACGAAACCCAACAGGATCGGCAGCGCGCAGAACAGGATGGCGAACACCGCCCGCGCGCCGGTCAGGCGATAGCTGGGCAGGGCCTGAATCTTGGTCGAGGTGTGGTGGTAGCGCTGGCCTCGCCGCGCCATGCGTTCGAGCACGACCAGGACGACCACGAAGATCATCAGGACCGAGGCGAGCTGTGCCGCGCCCGAGATGCTGTCCATGTTCAGCCATACGTCGTAGATGCCGGCGGTGAAGGTCTTGACGCCGAAAAAGTCGACGGTGCCGAAATCGTTGAGCGCCTCCATCATGGCGAGCGTCATGCCGACCACGATGGCCGGGCGGGCGAGCGGCAGGGCGACGCTCCAAAAGCTTTGCCAGGCGGTTTTGCCGAGCGTGCGGCTGACTTCGAGCACGCAGACCGACTGTTCCAGGAACGCCGCGCGGGCCAGCAGGTAGACGTAGGGATAGAGCACCAGGGTCATGACCGTGACGGCGCCGCCCATGGAGCGGATCTCCGGGAACCAGTAGTCCTGCCGGTTGCGCCAGCCGAACAGATCGCGCAGTGTGCCCTGGACGGCGCCGGCATATTCAAGCTGGTCGGTGAACACGAAGGCCAGGATGTAGGTCGGCACCGCAAGCGGCAGCACCAGGGCCCAGTTGAACAGGCCGCGCCCGGGAAACCGGCACATGGTGACGAGCCAGGCCGTCCCGGTGCCGATGACCAAAGTCCCGGCGCCGATGCCGGCGATCAGAGTCACCGTGCGCTCCACGTATCCGAACAGCACCGTATTGTAGAGGTGGCGCCAGATGTCCGGGGCGGGGGTCAGGGCAATGGCCGCGACGGCGATCAGCGGCGTCGCGACGAACAGGGCCACGGCCAGCGTTGCAGCCCCCCAGCGGTCGGGCATCAGGCGTGAAAGCAGATATCGGGCAGGGGGCCGGTCAAGAACGGTGGCGGGTTGCGGCAAGGTAGGTGGACTCCCACGTTAGGGAACGCACAAAAGCAGAAAACGCCGCGGGGGGAAACCCCGCAGCGCTTCTGCCGGCTGGTTCGTCCGGGGACGGATCAGCTGCCGGGACCGTCGTCGAATCCAACCTTGTCCACCAGTCGGGAGGCGGCGGGCCGCAGCTTGGCGATTTTTTCAAGCGAGAGGGTGTCGCCCTTGAAGTCGCCCCACGACTGGACGAGCTTCGAATAGGGAACGCCGGGTTTAACCGGGTATTCGTGGTTGTCCTTGGCATAGATGTTCTGGGCCGCGTCGCCGGCAAGGAACTCCAGCAGCTTGACCGCCGCGTCCCGGTTCTTGGCGCTCTTGGTTACGGCGGCGCCCGAGACGTTCATGTGGTTGCCGCGGCCGTCCTGGTTCAGGTAGGTCAGCCGGACCGCGTCGGCCCACTTCTTCTGCTCGGGCTTCTCGTCGTTGGTCATCATCTTGCCCATGTAATAGTTGTTCGAGATGGCGACGTCGCACACGCCTTCGAACACGGCCTTTGCCTGAGCGCGGTCGTTGCCCTGCGGCTTGCGCGCCAGGTTGGCCTTCACGCCCTTGAGCCACTTTTCGGCCCCCTCCTCGCCGTGATGGGCGATCATCGAGGCGATCAGGGCAACGTTGTAGGCATGCTTGCCGGAACGCGTGCAGATGCGGCCCTTGAACTCAGGCTTGGCCAGATCCTCGTAGGACGTCAGGTCGCCCGGCTTGACCCGCTCCTTCGACACCAGGGCGACACGCGCGCGCGCCGTCAGGCCGAACCACTGGCCTTCCGGGTCGCGGAAGTGGGCGGGAATGTTCTTTTCCAGGGTTTCCGATTTCACGGACTGCAGCACGCCGGCTTCCTTGAGGGCGTACAGGCGGCCGATGTCGACGGTCAGCACCGCGTCGGCGGGGCTGTTGTCGCCGGCGGCCTTGATCTTTTCCAGCATGCCCTTCTTGGCGAACACCACGTTCACCTTGATGCCGGTCTCCTTGGTGAAGGCGTCGAGGAGCGGCTTGATCAGGAACGGCTGGCGGTAGGAGTAGAGGTTCACTTCCTTGTCGGCGGCCTGGACGGCCGCGGCGGACGCGACCGCGGTCACGGCGGCGGCCGTGACGGCGGCGAGCAGGCGTTTCGTATGTGGCATTTTGGTTTCCACGGATCGGGGTCCTTCGTTGCTTCGGTTGTGAAATCCCAGAGGTTCGTATCTTGTCGAACCATTGTTAGCAATTGTCGTGCGGTGGTCGATCGGTAATGATATTGCGAATGATTATCAACTACGCGCGCCTGTTATAACGGGGCAGCAATGAGATTGCAAGTCATTCTCGTCTAAAATTCGGGCATGTCCGACCCCGCCCTCTCAAAGGGGGAGGGCGCTATGGGCGAGAGCGGTTTCAGGCCCCCCCCTGGCATTTCGCCGCGCCATGGGCCACACTGGCCGACGGCCGGCCCGCCGGTGGGGCCTATCCGCAACGCCCGCGATATTAACCGCCCGGCAAGAAAGGCTGGGGCATACTTCGAAGGCCGCGCAGGATGCCGCGGGGAAAGGTCACGCGATGAAGGTTTCCAATATCGGTCCCGCCAAGGGTGTCGACAGGACGAAGCGCAAATCGGGCGCGGCGTCGTCGGACGCCTTTGCCGACGACCTGCGCGCGGCGACCTCGGGCGGGGCGCCGGAGCAGGCTGCGGGCACGGTGTCGGGCGCCGCGGTGGCCGGGGTCGACGCGGTGCTGGCGATGCAGGCGGCGGACGACGCCACCCAGGGCCGCTCCAGGGGGCTGTTGACGGCGCGTGGCGACCGTTTGCTCGACCGGCTGGAGGACCTGCAGCTGGCGCTTCTGACCGGGCGGCTGCCCAAGGAAAAGGTCATCGAACTGGCCCAGGCGTTGCGCGAAAAACGCCCGGCCTCGGACGATGCGGGGCTGAACGCCATCCTCGACGAAATCGAGTTGCGCGCCGAGGTCGAACTGGCCAAGCTGGCGCGGTGAACCGGGCTTCCCGTGAAGCGGGTTCTATTTCTCTGAAATCAATGGGTTTCTTGTCCCCGGGTGAGGACAAATGATGGCTTGCCCTTGGGCGTCTCGGACCGTATATTCCGCGCCCGTCGATAACGGCAACCTGGCAGTTAACCGGGGAGACGACCAAAAAATGACCATCACCGTTCCGCCAGACTACAACCCCAAGAAAGACAAGGATTTCATGAATCCTGTCATGTTGGAGTACTTCCGCCGCAAGCTTCTGCGCTGGCGGGCCGAACTGCTCGAGGAATCCAACGAAACCCTGCAATCCCTGCAGGAAGGCGGAATCGTCGAACCCGATATCGCCGACCGCGCGTCCATCGAAACGGAACGCGCCCTCGAACTGCGCACCCGCGACCGCGCGCGCAAGCTGATCTCGAAGATCGACGAGGCCCTGAAGCGCATCGAGGACGGCAGCTACGGGTACTGCGAGGAAACGGACGAGCCGATCAGCGTCCAGCGTCTCGAGGCCCGGCCCATCGCGACCCTGTCGATCGAGGCCCAGGAGCGCCACGAGCGCATGGAACGGACCCATAGGGACGACTGATTTTGGTTGAACCAGAGGGCCGCGCCATGGGATGGCGCGGTTGGCATGGCGCGGCCTGAAATACACTCAGCCTCCGAGGCTCTCCTAGGTTATTCTGATCAAGTTGCCCATGTCTCGCGTGCGTGTGAGAAGCCAATGTTGCATGCATATTTTGATGAAACCGGTGGCGATGAAGCCTCCGAACTCACTGCTGTTGCAGGGTACGTGTTTGACGGCGAAGGAGTAGAACGCTTCGGGAAATCATGGAAGCCAATGGTGGCTGGCTTATCGAAGCCATATAGAAGTGCGCGATGCAATGCAGGTGAGGCGCCATTCGATTTGCCCAGTTGGCCTGAGAGCCGTCGCCATGAATTGATGGATCGATTGGCTTTGCTTAGTGCAGAGACCGCGCGAGCAGGCTTCGTGGTCGCGACAACGCGGGTTGAATTCCAAAATGCTCTCGAAAATGGGCCGGCAGTCCGTCGATTGATCGACAGTCCTTATACGCTGTGCGTGCTCAGTCTACTTTCTCAAATTGGAATTTGGGCAGACCAGGCTGATGAAATTATAGGTGTCCATTGTTGGTTCGAAAAAGGTGGACATAATTGGAAATCAGCGCAGCGATTCGTTGAGCGTCTTCGATCCAATTCAAGCATCACAGGGTTCGCAAAAATAGCTGAATGCGTTTGGGTGCCTAAGATGGAAGCGCCAGCATTTTGTGCAGCAGATTTGTTGGCTTGGGAATGGCGTCAGAATGTCCTTCGTTCGCAGGATCATTGGACGCAGCGAATGGATATGTTGCTTTCCCGAATGAGGGATAACTCGAGCCCGCTGTATGCCGATCATATGACTGCGGTTGGTGCTTCGTTGTGGGCAATGCAGAGCGCTCTCGGACGACTACATCGGGACGGCTAGATATTGGAACGCCGCTTGGCCAACCCAACCATTCCCATGCAAATGGAGCAGGGGCGGCTTGGCCGACCCGGCCAATCCCCAAGCCGCCCAACACGGGCGGTGTTTGCGCGGGCAAGTTCATTCCAAAAAAAGAGGCCGGCGCATGGCGCCGGCCTTTGAAGTTGATCCAGGTTGCGTTATGCGAACCTAGAACGGGAAACTTTTGTCCGTTCGGTGGAGTGCCGCTCCTTCTAGAACGGGAAGAGGATGTCCCAAAGCTGCATCCCCCAGCGGGGCTGCTGAAGTTCGCTCAGCGTACCGCGCCCGCCGTAGGCGACGCGCATTTCTGCGATCTTCTCGTGAGAAATCTTGTTGTCGGAATCGATGTCGGACGGCCGCACCACGCCGGTCACCATGAGTTCGCGCAGCTCCGAGTTCACGCGAAGTTCCTGGCGGCCCATGATGATCAGGTTGCCGTTGGGCAGGACCTGGGTGACCACGGCGGCGAAGGTCAGGCTGATTTCTTCCGACCGTTCGATGGAACCGTCGCCTTCCGTGCCGTGGGTGTTGCCGAAGTTGGCGATCGCCGCGGGGTTGACGCCGTCGGGCAGGTAGCGGGTCAGTTCGCCCTCGAAGCCCAGCAGGTTGGTGACGTTCGCCGATTCGTTGTCGATGCGGTCGCGTTCCGTCTTGTTCTCCAAGGTCGCGCTGTCGTTCAGCGTCATCTGCACGGTGACGATGTCGCCCACCTGCTTGGCCCGCAGGTCCTTGAAGAAGGCCCGGGCCCCGGCGCGCCACAGCGAATTCGGGTTGCGTTCGGCGAGCTTGGGCGCCGGCATCGGCATGGACACCGGCTTGTAGTCGGGTCGCGCCGTCGGGTTCTGGATGGGGGTGATCTTCGGTTCATCACCGACCTGCGACAGCCGGGTCAGGGTGTTGCACCCGGCCACCGACCCCGCCAGCAACGTGACCAGTGCCGTGGTCCGCAGCAGATGGCGCGAGAAGAGGTTGATCGAGCGGTTCATGGGTTTTCTCCTAAACGCCCCCGCCAAGGGGACGAATGCCTTTCTTGACGTTACTGGTTCGCGGCAAGTTCACGGATCGAGGCGATCTCGACCTTGGCCCGGCCGGGGCCCGTGACCTCGCCTTCGAAGACCGCTTTCGAGCGGCGATTGACGATCTGCACGACGTCGCCGAGAGCCCCCCGCTCCAGCGCCTTGCCCTGTGCCGTCAGCGCCATGGGGCCGTGGGTCAGGGTGACCGTGACCAGGGAGCCGCGCTCGACCAGGATCGGGCGTTCGATGTCCGACTGGCGGACCACGTCGTCGGGGCGCAGGCCGCGCTTGGACGACATGCCGACCAGGTCCTCCAGCTTGGTCACCGTGTCGGGCATGACGCGGTCGGCACGGATGCGGATCCATTTCACGTCGCGCTGGCCGATCACGTCGTTGCGGCTCACGACGCGGGACAGCACGGGGATCTTGACGACCGGATAGAGGCGGCCCGTGAGGCGCAGCTTTTCGCCCGCCGGATCGCCCTTGGGTATCGACACGACGGCGGCGAAACGCTGCGTGCGGGCATCGTAGGTGATGTCGTCGATGCCGACGGTGGCGGGGGTCGAGCCGGCGATGTGGACACGGGTCAATTGCGTCGACAGTTCCAGTTCGGAGGCCGGATCGGCGCCTTTCTCGAACAGCGCCGCCATGATGGTATCGACGATCTCGGAGCGTTCGATGACCTGGCTGACACGTTCCACGACGACCTGCTGGCGGCCCGACAGGGGGCGCCAGTTGAGGCGGTAGGCGCGCGCCACCCGGTATAGCCAGCGGGCGTCGAAGATGGCCCGCTCGCCGGGTGCCGGCGCATAGGCGACGGCGGCGTCCGCCTTGTCGCCGACGTTGATGAACAGGTCGCCCAGGTAGATCACCTTGTCGTTCACGGTGACGGCCTCGCGCAACAGGGGGGCGGTCACCTTGTCGCTCTGCTCCGCCGCGTCGGCGGGCGGCGCTTTCTTGGCGGCGCCGGGGCCACGGGGTGTCCCCGTCCAATCTTGACCGGGGGAGTCCCCCCGGGCACCCCCGGCCGCCGGCAGCGATGCCAGGGGCACCAAGGCTGCGGCCACGGCGGCGGCGATGAACAGGTTGCGGGCGGTCATGTCACTATCCTTTCAGAAGCCTTGTGGGCTTATGGGGCCGTTCTGGCCTTACGCAGGGGAGCGTCGATTACCGAAGCGATGTCAGAGTCCCCAGCATTTCGTCCGAGGTCTGGATGACCTTGGAATTCATTTCGTAGGCACGCTGGGCCGAGATCAGGTTGGAGATTTCCTCCACCGCGTTCACGTTCGAGGTTTCCAGGAAGCCCTGCAGGATGGTGCCGAAGCCTTCGGTCCCGGGGTTGCCGGTCGTCGCGGAGCCCGAGGCGGGGGTTTCCTTGTAGAGGTTGTTGCCGATGGCCTCCAAGCCGGGCTCGTTCTGGAAGTTCACGGTCTGAATCTGGCCGACGTTGGAGAACTGGACCTGGCCCTCGATTTTCACCAGCACTTCGCCGGACGCGTTGACGGTCACGTCGATGGCGTCGCTCGGCACGGTGATCGGCGGGTTCAGGAGATAGCCGTCATGGGTCACGATCTGGCCGTTCTCGTTGAGCTGGAACGTCCCGTCACGGGTATAGGCGGTTTCGCCCGTGGGCAACTGGACCTGGAAAAAGCCCTTGCCCTGGACGGCCATGTCGAAGGTGTTGTCCGTGGCCGTAAGGTTGCCTTGCTCGTGGATGCGGTAGACGGCGGCCAGTTTCACGCCCAGGCCGAGCTGGACGCCCGTGGGCACGATGGCGCCGTTGTCGGCGGAGGTCGAGCCGACGCGGCGCAGGTCCTGGTAGATCAGGTCCTGGAATTCCGTCCGCCGGCGCTTGAAGGCCGTCGTGTTCATGTTCGCGAGGTTGTTGGAAATAACCTCCACGTTGCGCTGTTGGGCGATCATGCCCGTCGAGCCGATGTCAAGCGATCTCATAATTCCCGTCCTTTCGCTCGCCGGTTTCGCTTCCGGTTCCGTTACTCGCTGCGTTCAGTCGTTTCTGCGTTTCGTAACCCCGGCGTTCGGCCGGTCTTCTGTCGTCATCGGACCTTCGGGTCCCGTCCTGTCCCGGCGCCGCGCGCCGCCCTAGGCATCGCGCGTCAGGCTTCGGATCATTTCCCTCTGGCGCTCGTCCTCGCGTTCGATGAAGGACTTGGCGCTTTCGAAGCTGCGGTGCAGTTCGATCATCTTGGCCATTTCCAGAATGGGCTCCACGTTCGAGCCTTCCAGGGCGCCCTGGATGATGTCCGGGCTGTCGACGTTGATCGGCTGTTTGTCCGATGTGAACAAGGCGCCCGACGTTCGTTGCAGGTCCTGGGAGTTCTCGAAGCGCACGACCCGGAGCCTGCCGAGCTGGCCGTTCTCGGTCGACACGGTACCGTCGCGGCCGACGTTGATCTCGGAGTCGTTGGGGCTGAGAACGATCGGCTGGCCGCCGGAAGACAGCAACGCGTGGCCCTGCTGGTTGACGATCTGGCCGCCGGTATCCAGGCGGAACTGGCCGTTGCGCGTATAGTACTCGGTGCCTTGCGCGTCGCGCACCACGAAGAAGCCGTCGTTGCGGATCGCCAGGTCGAGCGGATTGGCCGTTGTCTCGATGGCGCCGTCGGTGATGTCGAGGCGGGTCGCGATGTCGCGCGTATAGGTGAGTTTGGGGCTGATGAGCCGTTCGCCGCCCTCGCTCTTGACGACGTGCTCGACGAACATCATCTGGCTCGACTTGTAGCCGTTGGTGCTCATGTTCGCCAGGTTGTTGGCGACGATTTCGAGCTGTCGTCGGAGCGCGCCTTGGCGCGAAGCGGCAATGACCGCTGTGGTTTCCATCTGATTTTTCCCGTTCTGTTCATTCACTTCCGGCGTGGTCCCATTTTTAGGGAACCTTCATCCGGAAGGCAGTTCACGTACTTCCGCTTGGCCAGTTGCAGCCGCCGTGCCAACTTATTAGATCGTTTGAAAACAATACGTTGTACCGCCTTGGTCGGTCTCGTGGCCGGGAAAAACCGGGCGCCGAAGGAAGCCTTTGCCGGGCAGTTCTTGCCTATGGGCGACTGCAGGACGGCGCATTGCCGGCGGGGCGGCGCCTTTGGTATGATCGGCGCCGGGAGCGGGTGCCCGAGGCCGATGGACCGCCGGCTACCCTGTGTCTCAAGGACCGCCCTACGGTGCCGCCGCATTCCCGCCTCAACGACTTGTTAACGACCTGATTTTAAAGTTCCAGGACTTGGGATCAGGACGCTAGGAAACGGTTGCCCGGAACATGGCTGACGACGACGATCTGGAAAATGAAGAGGTCGGCGGCGCGGACGATGACGCCGAAGGCGAGGAGGGTGCCTCTTCCGACGGTGCCTCCAAGAGCAAGAAGAAGAAGCTCATCATCATCGTCGCGGTGCTGCTGCTTGTGGTGGGTGGTGCCGCGGCGGCATTCTTCACCGGCCTTCTTGAGCCCCTCATCGCCATGATCACCGGCAAGGAAAGCACGTCTGCGGTCGCCTCGGGCGAAGCGCCGGAAGGCGTCGGCCTGTTTCACGACCTGCCGGAGGTTCTCGTCAACCTGAATACCGCGGGCCGTAAATCCCAGTTTCTCAAGATGAAGGTGTCGCTCGAGGTTGCGAGCGAGCAGGACAAGTTGATCATCGACGCCGTGAAGGACCGCGTGATGGACAATTTCCAGGTCTATCTCCGCGAACTGCGGATCGAGGACCTGCAGGGCTCCGCCGGCATGTACCGCCTGCGCGAGGAACTTCTGCGCCGCGTCCGGGCGGCGACGGCGCCGGCCCAGGTCAAGGACGTCCTGTTCAAGGAAATGCTGGTTCAGTAGATTAATGGCACGCAGGGGATGTGACGCATGACGAGCCCGGCTGACGATCAAGACGCAATGGCCGCCGAATGGGAAGCCGCCACGGCCGGCGAGGGCGGCGGCGGTGGCGGCGACGACCAGGACGAACTGGCCGCCGAATGGGAAGCCATGATGGGCGGCGACGGCGACAGCGCGTCGACCGACGTCGGCATGACCGCGCCCGAAGCCACCCGCGTCCTCAACCAGGACGAAATCGACAGCCTCCTGGGTTTCGACGACAGCCATGAGGAAGGCGGTGAGAAGTCGGGCATCCAGGCGATCCTGTCCTCGGCGCTGGTGTCCTACGAACGCCTGCCCATGCTCGAGGTCGTGTTCGACCGCCTCGTGCGCCTGATGTCCACCTCCTTGCGTAACTTCACCTCGGACAACGTCGAAGTCTCGCTCGACAACATCGCCTCCATTCGCTTCGGTGACTACCTCAACTCCATTCCGCTGCCGGCCATGCTCAGCGTGTTCAAGGCCGAGGAATGGGACAATTTCGGCCTGATCACGGTCGATTCCTCGCTGATCTATTCGATCGTCGACGTGCTTCTGGGCGGGCGCCGCGGCACGGCGGCGATGCGCATCGAAGGCCGACCCTACACGACCATCGAACGCTCCCTTGTCGAGCGCATGATCCACGTCATGCTGACCGACCTGTCGGCGGCCTTCGAGCCGTTGAGCCCGGTCACTTTCCGCTTCGACCGCCTGGAAACCAACCCGCGCTTCGCGACCATCTCGCGGCCGTCCAACGCCGCCATCGTGACGCGCCTGCGTATCGACATGGAAGACCGCGGCGGGCGCCTGGAACTGCTGCTGCCCTATGCGACGCTGGAACCGGTCCGCGAACTGCTGCTGCAGATGTTCATGGGCGAGAAATTCGGCCGCGACTCGATCTGGGAAACTCACCTGGCGGAAGAACTGTGGATGACCGAGGTCGACCTGGAAGCGGTCATCGACCAGCAGATCGTCAGCCTGCAGAGGGTGTTCGAACTGAAGGAAGGCTCGCAGATGATGCTGAACGCCACGCCGGACAGCCCGGTCATGCTGTCCTGCGGCAACGTGCCCCTTTACATCGGCCGCATGGGCCGCAAGGGAGGGCGCATCGCGGTGCGCATCGAAGACCGCATCGACCGCGCGCCCAAGACGTCCTGATCGCCGTTTTAGCGCCCGCGGTTAGCAATTCGTTCAGAACCTCGGGCGTAGACTGGCCGAACTGAACAACCCCGGTTCCGCCGTGCGGAACGGTTCGTTACCCAGGGGATGGAGAGACAAGATCGTGACCTTTTCCTTCTCATTGACGCTTGAAATCATTCTGGCCCTCCTATTGGTGGTCATGATCTGGTACTCGGTGATCCTCAACCGGCGCCTGACCCGCTTCCGCGGCAACCGCGAGCAGATGGAAAAGCTGGCCGCCACCTTCAACGACGCGACGACCCGGGCGACCGCCAGCATCGGCGACCTGCGGATCGCGTCGGACGCGCTGCAGGACCAACTGGCCAAGGCGGAAAGCCTGCGTGACGATCTGGTCTTCCTGGTCGACCGCGGTACCATCGCCGCCGACAGGCTTGAGGAAAACGTGCGTCTGGCTCGCGACGAACAGGGTGCCGTCGCGGGTGCGGGCGTCGAGACGGCGGATCCTCTGGAAGTGGTGGCCCCCATTCATCAGCGCCCGGCGCCCAAGGTGGCCCCCGCGCGCGGCGCCAAGGGCGGCGACGCCGGGATCCCGGCCGCCGTGGCCGTGGCCAAGAAGCCGGCGCCGCGTTCCGAGGCGGAGCGCGCCCTTCTGAAAGCCATCCGGTCGGCCAATTGACGGCCGCCGAGATGAACCGAACGAGACGCCTCGACAGCCAATAGGCCCTCAGGGAATGGGGCGGAAACGGACCCGACGGACGCTTGAATGAACCCCTTTAGCAAATTCCGCTTTCTTCCGGTGACGATCTTCGTCGCGTCGATGCTGCTGACCGTGAAGATCGGCGACATCTGGAACAGCGTCGACGGCATGAAGAAAAACGCGATTCAGGTCGCCGGGGCCGAGGCGCAGACGGAAACCCCGCCGCCGGCTCAGGGGCAACTACCCGCCGCCGCGCCCACTGCGGAACAGGCGGCCGTGCCGGACCCGGCGAATCCCGACGCGGCCGCGACGCCGCCCGCCGGCGACGCTCCGCAGTCGAAGCTGCTCACCGACGATCCGACCCTGCTGACGCCTCAGGAGATCGACCTGTTGCAGCGCCTGGCCGACCGCCGGCGCGAGATCGAGGCGCGCGAGCAGGAGCTTCAGGTCCGCCAAGGCATGTTGGCCGCGGCCGAAGCGCGCATCGACCGCAAGATCGCCGAACTGAAGAACCTGCAGACCGAGATCGACAGCCGGATCAAGGTGTTCGACGAACAGCAGGAAAAGAAGATGGAAAGCCTGGTCAAGATCTACGAGAACATGAAGCCGAAGGACGCGGCGCGGATTTTCGAGGATCTTGAGATGGATACCCTGCTGGAAGTCACCCAGCGCATGAAGGAACGCAAGCTGGCGCCCGTCATGGCCAAGATGAACCCGGAAAAGGCCCGCGAGGTGACCGTCCACTTGCGCGACCTCAGGTCCCTCCCGCGGGAAGGTCTGGACCAGGGAAACTAAGCGTTTCCCGGACTATGACCATGGACCTATCCCCTTAAAAAGGCTTGCCCTGCCCCGTGCCTTGAATAAACTGCCCGGTACTGGGGCTATAATCATAAATTCCCATGCGCAAAGCACGGAGTAACAGATGGCTGTCGACCTGAATATGAACGTCCTGATCGTGGATGACTACCAGACCATGCTCAGGATTCTGCGCAACCTATTGCGTCAGTTGAATTTCAAGAACATTGACGAAGCGTCTGACGGATCGGAAGCGCTCAAGAAGCTTCGGGCGAAGTCATTCGGTTTGATCATTTCCGACTGGAACATGGAGCCCATGACGGGCATTCAGCTTTTGCGCGAAGTCCGCGCGGACGAAAAGCTGAAGCACATCCCGTTCGTCATGATCACGGCGGAAAGCAAATCGGAAAACGTGATCGCGGCCAAGGAAGCGGGCGTTTCCAACTACATCGTCAAACCGTTCAACGCCGAAACGCTCAAAGGCAAGCTGATCAGCGTCCTCGGCGAGTTCTGAGGAGACCATGATGGCGACAGACTCGGTCGATCCCGAGTTGGCCGCACGTCTTCAGGAACTGGGGAAGGAGCCTGGCGGCACGGTCAAGGTGGACGAGATCGCGGAGGTGGTCGAGGCGATCCTCACCACCATGCACGGCGACCTGTCGGCCGTCGACGTAAAGCTCTACGACGAACTGGAAAATCTGTCGCGCTTCATTTCCGAGGCGAAATCCGACATTGCCGCCCTGCGCCCCGACGAGGTGAAGGACGAATTCCTGCCCAAGGCGGCCGACGAGCTTGACGCCATCGTCGAGGCGACGGCCGAGGCGACCAACTCGATCATGGACGCTGTCGGTGAGATCGAGGAGGTGATGTCCAAGCTGAAGGGCAAGAACGCCGAACGGCTGATGGACGCGACGACCAAGATTTACGAAGCCTGCGGGTTCCAGGACATCACCGGCCAGCGCATCACCAAGGTCGTCGGCGCGCTGCACCATATCGAGGAAAAGGTCGACGCGCTGCTGGCCGCCTTCGGCGACGAGATCGCCAAGTACAAGGTCGCCAACCCCAAGACCGAAGAACCGCCGGAAGCCCAGAAGCCCACGGATGAAGAACTGCTGCACGGCCCGCAGATGAAGGAACAGGCCATGTCGCAGGACGATATCGACGCCCTTCTGAACAGTTTCGACTGACGATTTCCCGGATTTGGTAAGGCCGTATTTACCTGGTTTCTGCTAGAATCCGGGGCATGGCCGAACCTCGCTTCCTGCCGCCGATTGCTGAACCCGGACGCGGACCGAATACGTCCGCGCTGTTCCTGTCGCTGTTCCTTCTGGTTCTGGCGTTCTTCATCCTGTTGGTGACCATTTCCACTCTGGAGGAGGTCAAGACCAAGTCGGTGATGGACAGCCTGACCTCGACCTTCACGTCGATCGTGCCGCCGTCGACGGACCCGACGCGTTTCAAGTCCAAGGAGGGCGACCTGATCGCCGGTCAGCAGTACCAGGAAACGGTCACCGACATCTTCGCCGCGGCCCTCCAGGTGGCGAAGCTCAAGGTGGTCCATCCCGGCCGCCTGATGCAGGTGCAGGTCCCGGCCAGCACCCTGTTCGCCGAGGGGCAGGCGCGCATCCAGCCGAGTCAGTTCGAACTGCTCGACCGTATCGTCGCCGCCGCCAGCGGCCGCCCGCCGGGGCTGCGGTTCGACCTGGAATTCGTCATCGGCTCGCGCGTGCGCGACGACGGCGGCCTGCCGCAGTCGCAGACCCTGGAACTGGCGCGCGCCGGGGCCTTCGCCCGCGAGATGTCGGAACGCGGCCTGCCGCCGGACTCGATCGCCATCGGCATCGAGCCGGGCGATCCCGACGACGTCACCATGTGGTTCTACCTCCGGCGCGAGGAGGAAACCCGCCTGCGCCTCCACGGCGCCGACGGATAGGGGGCGGCCATGCAGTTGCCGAGACGCAGCGAACGGGAACTTGAGCGCGACCACAAGGCGTCGCAGATGTGGCTGTTGACGTTCACGGACCTGGTGTCCCTGATGCTGACCTTCTTCGTCATGCTGTTCTCCATGTCCAACGTGAAGCTGGACCGCTGGGAGAACGTCATCGACTCACTGTCGCAGAGCCTGGCCCCGGAACAGGTCAAGACGCCCATCTCGTCGACGGCCACCCACAACATCGCCACCGTGTTCCGTAAACGCGCCATTAACCTGGATTATCTAACATCCGTGCTACGGGAAAAGATTGAAGGCGATGAACTGCTTAAACAGACGCAGTTCATGCGGTTGGAGGACAGATTGGTCCTGGCCTTGCCTGGGGATTTGTTGTTCGAAGCGGGACGCGCGGTCATGACGGATCGCGCGCGCGAAGCCTTGTTCCGCCTCGGCGGCGCGCTCGCCACCATCGCCAACCAGCTGGGCGTCAATGGCCATTCGGATCCGTCGCCCGTGGTCGGCGGCGACTATGCGTCGAACTGGGAGCTGTCGACGGCGCGCGCCGCCGCCGTGGCCAACCAGCTTCGCGCCGCCGGCTACAGCGAGCCCATCGTCGCCTTCGGCTATTCGGACAGCCGCTACGACCAGTTGCCGCCCATGCCGGCCACACAGCGCCGCCTCATGGGGCGGCGCGTCGACATCGTGGTGTTCCCGACCGCCGGGGGCCTGCAATGATCGCCCGCGCCATCAACATCGCCGCCGTCTTGGCCACGGTGGCCGGCCTGTGGCTCGCGTCCGCCTCCGCCGTACGAGCCCAGGACGCGGCGCAGGTCAACGTGCGCGCCGGCGCCCATGCGACCTTCACCCGCCTCGTGTTCGATTGGCGGGCCAAGGTCCCTTACAAGATTGCCAAGAACGGCGGGCTGGTGACCGTCACTTTCGAGGCGGCTGCGCGGTTCGACGACGCCGACATCAACCGCAACCCACCCCTGTTCGTGGGCGGCATCCGCTCGGCCACGGCCGGCGGCCGCACCGTCGCGGTGATCGCCGTGCCGCCGCGCTCCACCGTGCGCGACTTCTACGCCGGAACCAAGGTCGCCCTCGACATCAGCGAGCCCCAGCCCTGGCAGGACCCGGCGGCTCTTCCGGCCAGCGTGAGCGCGCCCGGCAGCGCAGCGGCTCCGGCCGCGAATGCCGCCCCCCAATCGGCGGAAACGAAATCCCCGGCGCCGGCGAAGCAACCCCTGCCGCCGGTCGCCACGGCGCCGGTAAAGGCCCCCGTCGCCGCGACGGCCTTGCCGAAGCCGCCGGCGGCGAAACCGCAGGCTCAGACGCAGACGGCGGCCAAGACAGCGCCCGCCGCCTCGGGCACGGCGACCCGTGCGGTCCAGCAGCTTCCCAAGGGACAACCCGTCGGCCAGGCGGCCAAGCCGGCGTCGGCATCCGGCGGCGGCCAGCCGCTGCGCCTGACTCCGCCCGCTCAGCAGGCGGCGCCGGCGGCAACGTCCGCGCCGACCGGCCGGAAACCGGGCACCGCGACGGCCCAGGCGACCGGCCAGGCCACCGGTGGCGGTGCCGCCCAGGCTCCCGCGCCGGGACCTGCGCCGGGCGCGCAGCTTTCGGTGGCCAAGGGCGACGAAGGCGCGGTCACCTTGCGCTTCGATTGGGCCGAGCCGGTCGCCGCAGCCGCCTTCCGGCGCAACGGCTTCCTGTGGCTGGTGTTCGACAAGCGCACCAACGTAAACGTACCGGCCCTGCAGGAAGCCGGGGGCGAGGTCATCACGACCCTGCAGCAGGTCTATATTCCCCAGGCTACGGTGCTGCGCATGACCACGCCTAAGGACGTCAATCCGTCGATGCGGCGGGCCGGGCTGGCCTGGCTGGTCGATTTCCGGAAACAGGATGTGACGCCCAAGATCCCGCTCGAAGTCCAGGCCCAGATCGACTCGCCGATTGGTGCCCGCATCTTCATGCCGCTGCCGGAACCGGGCAAGGTGATCCCCCTGACCGACCCCGTGGTCGGCGA
>Ga0066644_10000938_pt1 | contig 17365 bp, 23 predicted proteins | sample CryGeyCG2114_020_FD_62735 | JGI IMG/M metagenome (GOLD analysis project Ga0066644, IMG submission 62735) | Groundwater microbial communities from aquifer - Crystal Geyser CG15_big_fil_post_rev_8/21/14_0.20 | ecosystem: Environmental > Aquatic > Deep subsurface > Groundwater | place: USA: Utah...
AATGAAAGCATCAAACGGTGTTCCAATATGTCTCAAAGCTGACACAGCACTTAGAATGATAGACAAAGGTATTGCAGTTCCTGCAAACTAACTTTTTTCTTTTTTATTTATTTTTTAGAGCATTAAATTAGAATAGTAAATCTCTATGAGAGAATTAATGCTGAATGAGATTCAAATTCTATTAAGAGCAATACATCATGGGAAAAAGAGTTACCATTGTACTTGATGAGGATGTTTTGAAAAAACTCAGAGCTTTGCAGGCAAAGCAAATCATGAATTCTCCTACATCTGTAAGTTTTTCTAAAGTAATTAACGAAGTTTGCAGAAAATCCCTCAAAAATTAAATCCATTTTTAGACTGTCACCACTAAAACAAAATGACGCTACTTTGAAATTGAAATTCTAGAAGAGTATGTCTTAAAACTTGGGTGTTCTATTGATTATAAATTATTCAATAAAAATAATAAAATTAAACAAATGTTAAGCATTCTAAAAAGATGTTTTTATTTCATGATGACGTATTAACTCAAGGCAGTAATTAACAAAGAAAATATCGAGAGGGAAAAAGAGTATCGATAGGCATTGATCAAAGGATAAATGCCAGATATTGTAAGATTACTGCCTATATTTTTTATATGGTTAGGGTACCTATATCTCAAAAGATTAGTTTTAAGGGGAAAAATTCTTCCTGTATGGATAGTGTTACAGTTACAGATGTTGAGACAGGAGAAATGATTTGTCAAAAATGCGGCATTGTTTTACAAGATACAAATTCATTTGACATAATAGACAACACACTTCCAAAAAGCATCAATGTTGATCAAGTTGACAATAGATCATTGCTCAGGTTTCATGACATGGGTCTTGCAACAGTTATTGACAAATTCAATCATGACTCTAAAGGAAAACCCATTGCTTACAAAATAAGACAAGATATGCACAGAATGAGGCTGTGGGATTCAAGGAGTCATGCCAAAAATGCTTCAGAGCGAAATCTAAGATCTGCTTTATCTGAGATGGAGAAATTAAAAGAAAAATTGTCTTTGTCAGATGCCATCATGGAAAGATCTGCATATCTCTACAGGAAAGCTGCTAAGGCACAATTGGTCAGAGGTAGAAAAATTAACGGAATACTTGGAGCATGTGTGTATATAGCATGTAGAGAGATGGATGTCTCACGTACAATCATAGACATTTCAAAAAACCTTCAAGAAAGTAGAAGTTCGATTGCGAAAAACTATAGAATGTTGTTTAACCATCTCAAGATATCTGTATCTGTACAAGATCCAATAAAATGCATTGTGAAGATTGCAAATAATTTAGAAATTCCTGAGAATACAACACGAGAAGCTATATGTATTTTAGATACACTAAAAGAGCGAAGACTAACTGCAGGGAAAAAACCTGACGCAGTTGCAGCTACTATAATCTATATGGCATGTATCAAAACAGGAATAAGTTTATCCCAACAAAAGATTTCAAAAGTATCTGGAATAACAGGAGTAACTATTCGCAATCGCTACAATGACTATTTAAAATATGTTGATTTATTTTAATACTGTTTTATCTACTTATTCGATATTTTTATTTTGTATTTCTCTCCAGTATTTTTCAATCATTTGTAATACTTCACTACATACTCTAAACTGTTCGTCAGTGGCATTTCTCCAAAATCGTTCCCATTCTTGAATTGATCTTGTTGCCATTTCAAAATTAGATTTTCGAATAGCATATGCCCACATTTCAAAGAATTCTTCCATGATAATTCCTGTCTTTTGAGTTGAATGTTTTTCCCACATTCTTACTTTTTTCATAATTTTAGAGTCTGATTCTAAGGCTTTTTTCCAAACTAAAGGGTAATTTATTAGAGAATCATTGTGCCAGAATTCAAAACTTTGTTTCATGATATCCATTAGATACTTGTTGGTGGAGAAGGAAGGATGTTGAGTTATTCTGTCATTTTCGACAACATTCAATGTGTGTTATTGCCATCTTAGAATGATAAGAGTTATTTTGTTTTATCTTTACATTTATCCAAATTAATTTAGAAAAAATGATAAATTTTTAATGGTCTAAGACGAAAAGTTTACAATCAATCCTAACTGATAAAATGACAACGAATTATTCCAAACTCTGTTCTTTAATTTTGGGCATAGAACCACAAATTAGAGGTGCTTTCGTATATCATCATAATGGAGAGTTATTAGGAGGAGGAATGCGAGATGGCACAAAATCTTATTTGCCCACAGATGAAATGACAAAATCTGTCCGCAATACAATATTACGTTGGAAAACACGTGAATCACTTTATCCATTCTTAGGTTTGGGCGAATATTCTATTACTAAATATGAAAAAGTGAAAAGAATCACTTTGCCATTAGATGCTCATGCCATACTTGTTGTTGGCATGGAAGTAGAAGTGGATCATGATATCGTAATTGACAAGATTCTTCAATTGATAAATTAAAAATTACTCATCATGAACTTTGGGTGTGTTTTCAAAAGAACATTGCAGGTATTTTGCAACACCAACATAGTTATTTTAAAAACAATACCAGTGCAGATATTCCAACCATAATTCCAATAAAGATAAGTAAATTTTTTACATAAAAGCTTAGTACTAACTGATTCATCATATGGTATATTGTAAATTGTAAAAAATAAAGATGATGTGTTAAAACTTTAAAATATGTTTAATTCGACATTGTAAAATCTAACACATTTACTACATTGATCTAATGGCGCATCAAGTATCTCTTAATCAATAAATCATTTGTTTCAAATTGCGTATATGGCATTTTGCTATTTTTTATCTTAAATGATATTTTAGTTCAGTTGTTATCCGTTTTACTATCTCTGCCATTTTCTCATACATCTCAATAGTATCACGATCTACAAAAAGATCTTTTTGAAGTTTCCATTTTGATTTAATCATTATTTTAGAATTTGTCTCATTTGTATGGGACTCATGACGTGGTGAATATCTAGAAATGGTTATTGTTCGTTCTTTTAGTAAACATTTAGTCATCAATTGTCGTAATCTCTGATCACTGGACAATACCTCAACTACATTATCTCGTACCAAACCTGGAGGCAATGTAGTGAGTTTTGGATATCCATTCCACATAAAACTCTCAACTTCTGAGTGAAAAAGTCCTTTCTTTATTGTTGTAAGGGTTCCAATATCAAACGGTCCAATACGAATTGAGTCTGGAAATGCTAGAAAAAATCTCATCATCCACCACGAATGTTTATGAACTCCCATTCCAACATGACCTCCCACGGCATAGTCACATTTTGCATATTCTTGTTTTTTTATAATTTGAATATAGTCAATAGGTGAGTTTTCTAGTTTTAAGGCACCTACATTTCCTATGCCATCTTTTAATCCTAAAATACGGATGTCTGTATGATCTGACTCAAAATCAAGTCGTTCTTCAGATATTGATGATTTAATTCCACATGCCTGAAAATGTTTTTGAATCTTTTCCAATATTGGATCTGAGGTTAACAACAATGCCATTGTTTCTAGTTATAATTAGATGATTATAATGTATTTTATTATTTTACATTAAATTCATCCAGAATCACTGTATGTTCTTAAATATTTGTTTATACATCATACTGTATGAGTATCGATGAGAGAGATGTCCAAATCCTAAAACATCTTCTAACAGATGCAAGACAATCGGCAAGACAACTGTCTCATAGATTAGGTGTATCTACTGTGACCATGATTTCTAAAATAAAAAAACTAGAGGAGAGAAAAATCATTCAAGGGTACTCGGCTCGTCTAGATCATGAATTACTTGGATATGACATCACTGCCATAATTGACATCAAAACTACTAAAGGAAGAATGTTGGAGATTGAAAGTGAGATTGCAAAGTATGACAATGTAATTGCAGTTTACGATGTAACTGGAGATGCAGATACTGTAGTGATTGCAAAATTTAAGAATAGAAAGTCATTGAGCATTTTTGTAAAAAAAATAACCACCATACCAAATGTTGAAAATACCATAACCCATATCGTGCTAAACACAATAAAAGAAGATAATAGATTAAATGTGGAATAACTGTATTTGTGAATAACCTAACTGATAATTCTTTCTTTGTGAATAACTCTTCCTGAATTGTTATCCATCTCTAATGCAATTTTTATGTATCCTGCATTGACAATTACAGATGTTATGTTAGGATCGTTCATCGACACTATTGACTCTAATTCAAAACTGTTAAAACCATTTTTGTCTAATTCCTCTTTGATTATTTTTATCATTTTTTCATCATCAATGGATTTCTTTTTACCCCTTGAATTTTTAATTTCAAACGCAATTAAAATCAGAATTAAAAGTAATCCAAATCCTATAAACCAAAAATCGATCAATTCTATCACTCTATATTGACTTTGTATAATTTATCATGTATTGTTAAGTTACTAAAAATTTGTATGGAAAACTATGGTATGGAGTTATAGATTTAAAGTTAAATTTCCATTAAATTAGATAGTATCTAAAGTTCTATATTAGAACTTCACTCCATTTTATTGGTCTTAAATTACATTTACAGTTTTTTCTTTTGCCACATTTCGGACAATTACAGTCACATAATAGCAATGATGCACTACATCCAACACATTTTGTGTATTCTGCAAAATCTTCTCTTATCAGGTATATTACTACATAATGAAAATTAAATATTGAGATTTTACTCTTAAAATTTATTTAAAAATTTCCCCAGTTGTTAAAAGAATTTTATCCTCCAGTAGCTGCATCAAACAACGCACATTCACAACCATCACGTTCATTACAATATGGACATCTGCAATGACAATAAGGCAAGGAATTGTGACATATTTGACAGTCAGTATAGTCATCAAATTCCTGAGTGTGTATTTGTGACATACTACCCTTGCCTCTCTACACCAGTTAATGTCAAGGTAGATCTAATTGGAGATACTTTACGAATCTTCCATGTGATTTCCTCTCTTAATTCTTCAATAGTGTCAGCTATTACTTCTGCAATAATGTCATATGCACCAAATGTTCCATGTGCCTCTTTTACAGATTTCATACCGCGCAATGTGTTTAGGATTAATTCCTCTTGCCCCATGTCACAGTTTATCAACACGTATGCTTTTTTCATGATTCTGTTTATAGTAAATTGTATTTTAGTTCAATGAAAAAATTCTTTAAATATTTTTAAATTTTGTCAAAAAAACTTTAAAAATTTAAATAAATTTTTTGAAGTACTTTAGTACAAATTATTTAATCGATTTTTTATCTATTATGGAGTATGAAAAATATTCTAAATCATACGAAACGATTCAAAATCTGGTTTCTAAAATTTAATTTGTCATAATTATTGCTTATGCTGGCAGACTCATTTTGGAGTAAGGAGCAGGCGTAACTGATTACCTGAGTCCAGATTTTCACAGAGTCATTCAGACATGCCTAGAGTTCTAAATTATTTTTAGATTTATGATTGAATTCATATAATATTCAGCATAAAATTAAACAAATATTCAGGATTATCATGATACTATTTTTATGTCATAATGTAATGCTTTGTACAGATAGTAATCAACTAGTAAAAACATCAATGTTATGAATTGGTGTTGGAACCATAACACAGAGTTGTCATCCGACAACTACTTGGTTTTGATTACTATCAATATTTAGTTATGATAATAAATTACGATGTGTTTTTATTTTTCAAAACCTGTCAAATGACTTTCTGATATTTTAGAATAATACAAAGTTAGAAATCTAACTCATGTACAATCCTTACAGTCAGGATTGATACATACAGGATTTTTTCATCACATGTAGGATCCTGAAAAACTCTCCAAAGATTGAGAAAGACAAGAATTAATGCGTGACCAATACTCGGTAAACAGTATTTGGCGTGTAAACCACCAAAATTATACCTAGTTATAATCTGGGTGTCAACTTGATTTGACAAATCTCTATGAGAGTTCTCCTCTCAGGAACAGCTTATGCTTTTTGTCATATAAAATCGCAATTATTTGAGATATTTATTTGTAAGAGCAATACTCAAATCATTATACCATAATACAAAACCATTGCAGTATGAGATTCTAAAAAACCCAATGGGACTAATCGAGTTCACATTAAACAAAGATGAGAAAGTTACAGCAGAAGCCGCTGCCATGGTATACATCACAGGCAACATAGTCACTGAAACCAAGATGAGAAAGGGCGGATTCCTAAAGTCACTAAAAGCTGCAGCATTAGGAGGGGAGTCATTTTTTGTAAATGAATTCATTGCACAAGAAGACAATTGCAAGCTAGGGTTAACTGGAAACACACTAGGGGATATCCAAGTTATACCAGTACAGGAAGAATTCATTGTTCAGTCAGGTGCGTTTGTAGGATCAACTGGTGATCTAACGCTAGACACTGAATGGCAGGGATTCACAAAGGGAATCTTTGGAACAAACTTGTTTATGCTAAAGACAGTTGGAAATGGAGACATGTTTGTAAACGCATGGGGTGGAATTATCCAAAAAACACTGCAACAAGGAGAAAGGATGCTGCTTGATAACTATCAGCTAGTTGCATTGAGTGGTACTGCAGGGTACAGGGTAACAAAGCATGGTAGTCTAAAGACTAGCATATTTGGTGGAGAAGCACTAGTAATTGAAATCACAGGACCTGGAACTGTATACATTCAAACAAAGAACGTCATGGAGTTTGTGCGCTCTATAATTCCATTTTTGCCAAAGAGAAACTAGTTCTTCAATTTTTTGTACACGAAAAACACAATGATCACTCCAACAAGGGCCAAACCCGAATATGCATAAATCTCATTTGTGTAATTTCTTGGTTCTTGAAAATCATTAGGTTCTGTAATTGATTCCTTGATGGTATCGGTATTATTCATTGGAACGATTCTGAGAATTCTATCGTCATTTATTCTAGGTGATCCACGTCCGTCTTGATTGCTAGTTAACATGTACAGGAATCCATCTGGTCCTGTTTTGACATCTCGTAATCGTCCAAACTCGTCTTGGAATAGTTTTTCATGAAATATCACAGAATTATTTTGCAAATCAAAATCAATCATGTGCAAATGACTGCCACGAAGTGTTGCAACAAAATATTTTCCATACCATTGTGGAATTTTATCACCATAGTAAAATTCTGCACCTGATGGTGCCCATGTGTCATCGCCTGTATGCAAAATTGGATTCAGCAGCCCTTCCTTTGTCTCATCTCCTATCACATCTGGCCATCCATAGTTTGCACCTGAAAGTATAACATTGACTTCATCATGTGCAATTCCTCTCCATCCAGAAGGCCCATGTTCAGTTGCAACTAGATTCCCTGAATCATCCCAATCAAGTCCTTGAGGATTTCTGTGTCCTAGAGAATAGATTGGAGAGTTTTCCAATGGATTATCCTCAGGTATTGTTCCATCTGAGTTGATTCGCAGAATTTTTCCTCCCAATGAGTTTAGATCCTGTGATAAATCTGGGTTACCTGCCTCACCTGTTGTTATGTAGAGTTTTCCGTCTGGCCCAAACTGAATTCGTCCTCCATCATGAAACGGACCTCCAGGGATTCCTTCAATCAAAACCTTGTCTTCATTTAACACTCTATCTTCTAATTGATAACGAACTAGCTTGTTTGTTGTTGAGAGAAGTTCATTGTAAGTGTAATACACATAGACATAATGATTATCTGAATAGTTTGGATCGACTGCAACTCCAAGCATTCCTCCCTCTACTCCTCCAACTCCTAATGATAGTAGTGGTTCTTGTAATAATTGCCCGTCTTGAATGGCTCTTAGATTTCCGTTTCTTTCAGTAAAGAGTGTCATTCCATCAGGGGTCCAATCGATACTCCATGGTATGGTAAGATTTTCAGCTACTGTTTCTATTTTTACTCCAAGTTCAGGATATTCTTGAGCAAACGCTGTTGGAATTATAGAAAATAGTATCAACCCAACAATGATCTCTTTCATTACAATTCTTATTCTATCTCTATGAAAAAGATTATTTTTCACAACCGATTCCGTCATCGTCTCTATCAAACCCGTGAGGATCAGAACCTACAACCATAAAGTTGACATAAATAATTTCATCACAATCAAGGTCTGGAGGATATGGTGGTATGCATACTGCAGGATATGACGGATCGCAACTTGCAGACGGATTATTTACAATGTCTTTGATTTTAGATACTTCATCTTCTCCCCATTTCTCAGCTGGAACGCCTGTCTTTTCACCAGTGACAATGTCAGTACCTGTTTGTGATTGATACACCAATGCAGCTGCAATGAATAGGACAAATGGTACGACAATCAAAGCTGCAATGATTAGTGGCTTCACAAATCTTTTCCATATAATATGAACTTAAGACTTTTGATTAAGTCATGGCGGAGACGTTGAAACTGTACATTCGCCTTTGTGTTCCACTGCAACTCCATGACATGCTGCATCTTCAACGCCGCAGGCATAAGTGACTCCATCTTTTCCACAAACAGGATCGTATGCAAAACATTGAATCGAGCAAGGCTCAAAATCAGATTCTTGTGGGTTGACGGGCGGATTCAGTCTTTGCTCTTCATCAATACGTTCAAAGCATTTTTTTAATTCCTCTGATTGCCCAATGTATTTTTCCCTACATTCTTGTTCCAGATACGTTTTCTGCAGTAATTGCCATGCATCTTCGTCACTTTGTTTCTCAGATATTCTTTCAAGATCTTGCTGTGGCGTTAATTGGATTAAAAAGCCTGCAAAGACTATGGCCACAATGATAGGAATTACTATTACGATAATTATTCCAGGTTTCATTTTTCCTTGTTGTCTTTTTTATTAAATATCAAATCAGAATCCCCTTCTTTCTTTTTAAATTCCTCAAATTCTTTTTTTTGCTTTATCATAATTTTTCTGTATTCTTCTTCCATGAGATTTCTCAAGGAATTATCAACTTAAGCGTTTAGAGTTTGTTGTTTTCTATCTCGTTTACACAAGCTACAGTATTCTTCTAATGAATGGCTGTTAATTGGAGTCAAGCAATCGTTGCAATATTTCATATCTATTCAAGGTAAGCCAAGTATATTAGGAAACTACCTAATTCTAACACTTGAATCTCATTAGTTAACTCAAAATGATTTCTCAATACCTCAAATCATGTCTTGGTATCTTTGCCATATCTCCATTTTAAGCCAGCAGCCATTACACACAGTTGGCATGTCTTTTTCAGAGTATGAATAACTCTGCTGACAAATCTTACAGGTAAAATACTCTGTAATTAACTCTGACATGAGTGATTTTTGAAATTATAACCTAAAAGCATCACTATTGATTTACTAGAATCATGACCATTTGTCTAGTCCCATGCTTTCTTTTTTTGTTTTCCATCTGTGATCAATTTCTAGATGTACTTCCAGTTTTCTTGGCGTATCTAGTTTGACATTACATATAAGACATCGATAGCTCATGGAATCCAAACTAGTACAATCAGAGTTTAAAGATGTAGGTTATTGTAAAAATCTATTTTGAATTATCAAAATTTTCTAGTTTAAAATAGTTTTTCTGACCATCTAGACAACTCTGTCTTACAAGACCACATTAGTAAAATAATTTTCTAGTCACACTATTGAATGCAGATCAAGTGTTACATACTCTAGAAAATGAGAATGTGTCGTTCATAGATTTTTGGTTTGTGGATATTTTCGGCGAACTTCATAGTGTTGGGATGCCAAGATACGCAATTGACAAAAATAGTTTTGTAAATGGTCTTGAAAAACTAGATGCAAGCTCCATTGTGGGATTCAAGTCAGTAAACCATTCTGACATGATCTTGTTGCCAGATCCAACATCGTTTAAAATTCTTCCAGGCGATTATGACCCTGGCAATAGAAAAAATGCAAGAATATTCTGTGATCTATATGATGGCAACACAAACAAAGAATCAAGGTATAATCGAGACTCTAGAGGAATAGCACGTAAAGCATCAGAGAAACTCCAAGAATTTGGATTAACCCACACTTACTGGGGACCTGAGATTGAATTTTTCGTGTTTGATACAATCAATGTGTATCCATCACCATATGCTGCGACACATTCAGGAGGAGGTTCAGGATATTCCATAGAGTCAAAAGAATCTCCATGGGCAAAAGGCAACGTAAGCACTGCAATTGACTTTAAGGAGGGATATTATCCATCCCAGCCAAAAGATACGCTCAACGGTTTTCGAAAAGACATCTGTGATGACTTGTATAATTATTTTGGAATAAAAATCGAAGCAGAACATCACGAGGTGGCAACTTCTGGACAGTGTGAAATCAATCTGGTATATGATGAAATGATTTCTATGGCAGATCATGTGATTGCAGTTAAAAATTTGATAAAGGTCAAAGCCAAAAGGAAAAACAAAGTGGCAACTTTCATGCCAAAACCAATTTTTGGTGACAATGCATCTGCAATGCATACACATCAGAGTTTGTGGAAAGAAAACTCCAATGCGATGTATGATAAAGACGATGATGTGGCACAGTTAAGTCAAACTGGAAGATACTATGTTGGTGGAATTCTAAGCCATGCATCTGCATTATGTGCAATCTCTAACCCTACGACAAACTCTTACAAACGCCTTGTTCCAGGATTTGAAGCGCCTGTTAACGTTTGTTGGGGATTGGGAAACAGATCTGCTGCAATTAGAGTTCCAATGTATAACAGAAACCAAGAAAAAAGCAAGAGAATTGAGTATCGTGTACCTGATCCTACTGCAAACATCTATCTTTTAGAGGCTGCATTACTATTAGCTGGATTGGATGGAATAAAAAATAAAATTGATCCTGGCGATCCCGTTGAAGAAAATGTATACAAGCTGTCTGCAGAAAAGAAACGAGAGTACAGAATTGGTTCTCTTCCAGTATCGCTAAAAGGTGCGCTTGATTCTTTTTCCAGTGATTTAAAATTCTTAGAAGATGTTTTCTCAAAAGATTTTCTTGATACGTATTTGGAATTAAAATACAAAGAATACACTTCATTTGCACAGACCCCTACTGCTTGGGAAGTCTCAATGTATGCTGATGCCTAGTAAATTATGATAATTTTATACTGTCAAGATGTACTGGTTTGCCAAATTTTTCTTGATGTCCTCAATGTATTGTCTTTTGGTAGTCTGAACAAACCTCCATCGCAACTCCATCTCGTCTTCTAGAATTTCATACACCAAATCAATGTCTTTACCCGAATCAATCTCTTTTTTTGCTATGACGAGCAGTTCTTGCAATCGCAGCTTTTTTCTCCAAGTGTGGGCACAGTCTGTCATTTGATTTTTTATTGATTAATGATCTAAAAGCATCACTATTGATTCAGACTATCTGTACTCATCACCACAATCACCAATGACATCAAAGAGATCATTTGATTTTGTAGTAACAGAATTAATCGATGAGATATCTTTCTCATCTAGTTTTACACCAAACACTCTGGCATTGTCCTCTCTGTGTTCTGCAATGCCCAGTCTTGCACCAATTATTACTCCTGCAACCTGTGGTTTGTCTAAAACAAAACGTGTTGCAACATTTGCAATGCTGCACTGATGTTTTTTTGCTATTGCATTTAACGTTGATAGTAACTCTTGGAATAATTGCCATCCTCCCCATGCATCGATCATGTTTTTGTATTTTTGCAGACTGGATGTAGTTAGGTTTCCTCTGTGCGGTTCATCTGCACCAAGATATTTCTCAGAGAAGAACCCACCAAGCAAAGTACCATATGAGAGAATCTTGATTCCATGTTTTGCAAAAAATGGAGCCATCAATCTGTCTGGCCTTTGATCTAAAATGGAATACTGGACCTGGTTTGATACAATGTCGTGTCCGTACTCTTTAATGATTCTTACGTGTTCTGTATCAAAGTTTGTCAGTCCAATGTGCTTGATTTTGCCTTCATTTTGCAATTTTGACAAATTGTTCATTGCATCAAGATAGCTCTGATTGTCATAATCCCACCAGTGAAACTGAATCAGATCAATACAGTCTGTTTTCATTTTTTGCAGTGACTGCTCGATATAGTAAGTGACTATACTGCTACTCATTGGACCTGGATTTGGCACAAACTTTGTCAATGCTTGAAAATTGTTTCCGATTTTTTCTCTGAATTTTCCAATTAGTAATTCTGCAGAACCGTAAATGTCTGCCAAATCCCATGTAGTAAATCCCGACTCTTGGTACTTTGTCATATCAAGCACTGCAGATTCTGAATCAATCTGCCCATGACCTCCTGCAACTTGCCACATTCCATTTAGAATTCTGCAAATCTCAAAGTCTTTACCAAGTATCGTTTTCTCTATTGGCATGATTTAGTGAGATTTCTTTGAAATAATAGTTTACTTGGATAATATACAAGACACCACCATCTGACGTTGTCTTGGATCTGGTAAAAAGTGCAGAACTGTTTGCAAAAACAGACACGCAGGACAGTTCAGAGCAGATGGTATCACTCCTTACTCAAAACATCTAGAAGACGTGGTGAACAGACTAAAAAGCTTGGGTGTAATTGATGAAGAAATTCTCTGTGCAGGATGGCTCCATGATATCATGGATAACACAGAAACCAGTTTTGATGACTTGCACGCACAGTTTGAAAGTGAGATTGCAGTGCTTGTATCATCAATTTCAAAAGACAAGTCATTGCCTAGAAAAAAAAGAGAGCAAGCATATGTGATTCAACTCAAAGAATCATCATTTAATGCAAAACTAATCAAGCTCTGTGATATATCTGCAAGCTTGAGTGACTTGAAAAACTATGAAGCATCAAAATCAAAGAAACTCAGAGAGGTAAAACAAGCAAGGTATTACATCAATATCATCAAAAATGATCTTCTGTCTAACCATAACTATCCTAAAATTCAGGCTCTGCTTGAGAGTGCAAATTTGATCTTCATACGATACGGCCAGAGATGCATTTCACTTAGATAAATCTTAAATTCATGAATATTTTAGAAAATTTATGAGTGAAAACCAGGAAACCAAAGACAGTTTTGAGATAGTAGAGCAAATCACAAAAAAATATTTCTCAGAAATAGAACACTCAGTACCACACATTCAGCAAACGCTATTTGATTTGCAAAACGAGTCCTACAAGACATGGAAAAACGCAATAGATGCAAACGTTTCTCTGCAAAAAGAGTTTCTTGCAAAAACTGGATTTAATTATGTGATTCCTGATTCAGCAAAATCAATCATTGAGAATACGCTAAGAGAGGCAGTAAAATATCGAGAACTAGCTAACAAAATCACCATTAGCAACATTGAATCCACAAAGAACAATTTCAAATCGTGGAACGATAATGCAGAAACATTTGTGGATCTGAATAGAAAAATAATGAATTATTGTGCATCTGCTTTATTGCCAAAAACAAACCAGTCCTAGTATACATTACCTCGTATTTTGGTAACCATTCTACCAGCCATTACAGAAATATCTAAATCACAATCATTTGAGAACTAATTATCTTGGAACTGCCACGTGGGATGAAAGACTTTGAAGGTGCAGAAAACGCAAGCATTGAACATGTAAGATATCATTTCAAACAATTATCAAATTTGTACGGGTTTTCGTTTATGGATCCATCTCCAATCGAACTCTTATCAACACTTGAGACAAAGTCTGGTCCTGGAATTAGAGACGAGATTTACTATTTCAAGGACAAAGGAGACAGAGAAGTGGCACTGCGATTTGATTTTACAATGGGACTGACAAGATATGCAGCGTCCCAAAAATCAATAAAGCTTCCAGCAAAAATCTCAGCGTTTGGAGGCGTGTTCCGATATGACGAGCCGCAAAAGGGAAGATACAGATACTTTCACCAGTGGGATGTGGAAATTTATGGTAAAGCCAGCCTCGAATCAGAAGCAGAAATCATAGAGATCACATCTCGATTATTTGATTCACTGCTTCTCAAAGACATTGTAATTGATATCAATCACAGAAATTTAGTAGAGTCTTACATCAACAAAATATTCTCATCAAAAGATCCAGAACTTGTTGCAGATATTCTCAGAGCGGTAGACAAAATTGCAAAAAAATCAAAACAAGACATTCTAAAGGAATTCCAAGAAAAAGGATACGAAACTGAAAAGATAGAAAAGATTCTAGATTTCTCACAAATAAAGGGAACAATACAACAAGTAGAGCAGGTATTTGATGTGTCTCAGCTAGAGTCTTGGGATGATCTAAAGCAGTTATTTGATTCACTAGAGAACAGAGGAGTATCAAATGTAAGAATTAACTTTGGCATAGTTAGAGGACTGGACTATTACTCTGGCATTGTCTTTGAAGTCTTTGACAAAAATTCCACTCTGGGTGCACTAGCTGGAGGAGGAAGATATGATACACTAACTAAAGCATTCAACAGAGAAGACATTGGTGCAACAGGAGTTGCAGGTGGTGTGGAGAGAATAATTCTAACAATGCAGGAGCAAAAAATAATTTCAGATGTTTTACAAAACAGAGTTGCAGTGTTATACATTAACAATGAGATGCAAAATGTTGCACACTCTATTGCATCTCTATTAAGATTAAACAATATTCCGACTGACATTGATTTAGCAGGACGTAACATGAAAAAACAGATGGAGATTGCATGCAATGCAAAATTTGCAATAATTGTCGGACCTCAAGAGATAGAGCAAGGAAATGTAGTTCTCAAAGATATGGTAAATGGAACTGAAGGAACAATATCACTTGAGAAACTCACTGAAGACCCAAAGTCTATTCTTAATTTAGAAAAGCTCTAGTTAACATCATTATTTCAGGACCTGTCGTTAATGATCCTACCACAATACAATGATTGTTGGCCAAAACCCCTGATGATACATATGGAATGCCGTTGTTAATTGAGCACTGCTCAATTTTTACGCCTAGAACATTGGCTATGACCTTCATGTCTTCCTCGTCTGCCTCTGGATGGATTACAGCCCCAGTTGCATTTGCAACTAGTACTACACCTGTCTGATTGAATCCTGCAATTCTTTTTTGAATCACCTCGACTCCCAAAACGTCTGAAATTGTTTGACAGTCTTGTTTTGATAACCACGGTGACACTACTGCCCCTTTATCATTTGCACAAATCACATTTCCAAGTGCATTAAATTTGGTATCTAAAACACCAACTTGCAAATCTGTCTCTTTTTTCAAATAATCGTATTCATTTTGATAAGCAGTAGTTGGTAACAAAATTCCTTTGTTGTTCATAACTGACAATGCACCAATCAATCTGGTGTTGGCAATTGCAGTATTGTGAATTTCCACCTTCAAATATTCTGCAAGCTTGTCTGATTTTGTTTTAGCAAAACCCATTGGAACTAGACCTATGCTATCATTTACAGTAATGTATACTCCAAGATTTGGTCCCCTGTACACATCATATTTGATAATATCCATATCCACAGAATTGATCGTTCAGCGTTATGAACGTAAGGAAAATTTTCACTCCTGTACCGTCTATAGTTTGCTTGTGTGTTCGTAATTCAGCTATCTAGCTTTAAATAAGAATCCCAAGAAAATTATACTATGCCAATAGCAGAAAATTTCCCTGAAGGTCTAAAGCCACTTGGAAAAATTAGTCTCGATGATGGACACTTTCACATCATGTGGGGTCCAGGCAAAACAACAAACGTTGATGGCTCTAAAGCCGAAATGTTAGCAGATTCAGAAGTTGTTGCAGCATATGCAGCAAGAGGAGAAGAACAAGTTCCTCTTGGTGTAAGTGGTACAATGGTAGCAGTAGACTGGGATTCTTGTGTTGCTGATGGTGCATGCATTGAAGCTTGTCCTGTACAAGTTTTTCAATGGTACAGAACTGAAAAAGACATTCCAGCAAAAGATGTTGTTGGTCAGACTTTCAAAGGAACTGGTAGCGACGTAAAAGACGAACGTAAAGATCTAACAGATAAAGCAGATCCAATCCGAGAACATGATTGCATTTGGTGTATGGCATGTGTTTCAGTATGTCCACCTGCAGCTATCAAAGTTGATCAGTCAAATGTGGAAAAACATGAAAGCGCAGCAAAAACTTTGTAATTGTTATAACCTCACCTAAAAATTTTTGATTTTTATATTATTTTTTGAATTTAGTCCCAACTAATTTTGTCTAGATTTAAATAATATTCTAAAGTAATCATTTTATGGCAGAATTACAAATACCAGAAGACTTTTGTCACAATGATGTAAAACCAGTAGGAAAAACAAGCCATGCAGATGGTGAGAATTTTCATTGGATTTGGGGCAAAGGAAGAACTGATGGTGCAGCATTCTCAAACGAAGATGTAAAAGCAGCCTATGAAGCAAGAGGAGAAAAACAAGTTCCTCTCGGAATTCATGGTACTACTGTTGCAGTCGATTGGGATTCCTGTGTTGCAGCTGGTTCATGCATGAGTGTATGTCCAGTTCAAACATTCGAATGGTTCAGAACCGAAAAAGACATTCCCGCAGCAGATTGCTTGGGTGCAACTTTTGACGGTACTGGCAAAACAGAACAAGATGAAAGATTAGACTATACTGACAAATCAATGCCAATCAGAGAACACGATTGCACTGTTTGTATGGCTTGTCAAGAAATTTGTCCTGAAGGAGCAATTCGTATCGAATCTTCTAACCAAGAATGGCACGAGAAAGCAGCCGGAACATATGTACTAATGAAATCCGGATCTGAAAATCCACACGCACACGATTAAAGATTTTTTTCTTTTTTCTTATTTTTCTATTTTACATCAACAGATTTTAATCGCTATTTTCTTAGATTTTTTGCAGAGGTCGCCTAGCTCGGTAGGGCGCGGGCCTTGAGAGCCTGTGTGCGCAAGCATACGGGGGTTCAAATCCCTCTCTCTGCGCTTTACTTTTCTATTTTTGCAAGTTCTGCAAGCATTGCAGCTAGTTGGATTTCAGAATTTGCACCAACTAAAACTCTGTAATCGTATTTTGCAATTACTTCTAGGATATCAGCTAGCTTGTCATGTTTTGTTTTGAACACTGCTGAATTGATGTATTTTAGAAAATCAGATTCTGACATTCCATAAACTTTGATTAGCTCAATCATTTTTTCTCTTGCATCTAGAACTTTTCCAGCTAGAGCCATCTTTAGAACTTCATCAACATCGCTAGTCTTTGTTAGTCCTGCAGAAGCTTTTACATTTTCTTCAGTTATTGCACCAATACTTGCAGTTGCTTGTAACAGATTAATTGCGTGTCTCAAATCTCCTTCTGAGTAATCATAAATTGCCTTGAGGCCTTTTTTGTCTGTCTTCACTTTCTCTTTTTTTGCAATTTCTTCTAGTCTGCTAATAACGTCCTCCTCAGGAATTGATGTAAACTTGAAT
>Ga0066644_10000940_pt1 | contig 17351 bp, 20 predicted proteins | sample CryGeyCG2114_020_FD_62735 | JGI IMG/M metagenome (GOLD analysis project Ga0066644, IMG submission 62735) | Groundwater microbial communities from aquifer - Crystal Geyser CG15_big_fil_post_rev_8/21/14_0.20 | ecosystem: Environmental > Aquatic > Deep subsurface > Groundwater | place: USA: Utah...
ACGTCCTATTTCTCGGCCTCGCCGGGCGGGTTCGGCGAGATGGCCCTCTTGGGCGAGGCCATGGGGGCGGACGACCGCAAGATCTCGCTCAACCATTCCGTCCGCATCATGCTGACGGTCCTCATCATCCCGTTCTGGTTCAAGTTCTTCGAGGGCTACGAGCCGGGCAACATGATGGCGCTCGGCACCATGACCGACGTCCGGCCCAAGGACGCGGCGATCCTCATCGCCTGCGCGGTCGTCGGCTACTACGTGGCGCGGCGCCTGCGCTTTCCGGCGGCGCAGCTTCTGGGGCCGACCCTGGTGTCGGCCGTCGTCCACATGGCGGGCTTGACCGAGGCCCGCCCGCCGCAGGAGATCGTCGCCCTGGCCCAGGTCGTCATCGGCGCCGCCATCGGCTGCCGGTTTCTGGGCATCTCGCTGCGCCAGGTGTTCGGCACCATGGCCCAGGCGGCGGCAATCACCGCCTTCATGCTCGGCGCCGCGCTGGGCGGGGCCTGGATCGTCAGCCAGTTCACCGGCCTTCCCGTGAAGACCCTGTGGCTCGCCTTCGCGCCCGGCGGCCTCGCCGAAATGACCCTGATCAGCCTGTCTCTGGGCATCGACGTGGCCTTCGTCTCGGTCCATCACATGGTGCGGGTGATCTTCCTGGTGTCCATGGCGCCCATCGCCTTCAAGGTGCTCGAAGGCATCCTGAAGCGCGCCGAGGCGGTGAACAGGGCCTGAACCGGGTTACCGGTGATCCGCGCCGACGGCGGCGCCAACAGAGGTGAATCCGTCCCGTTCCAGAAGGTCCGCCAGTTCCGCCGCGATGCGCGCCGCCAGGTAGGGTCCCTCGAAAACCAGCGCCGAATAGACCTGCACCAGGCTGGCGCCCGCGCGGATGCGGGCATAGGCGTCAACCCCGGTGGCGATGCCACCGACCCCGATCAGGGGAATGTCCCGGCCGACAAGCTGATAGAGATCCGACAGCACGCCCTTGGCCATGTCCCTGAGCGGCGCGCCGGACAGGCCGCCCGTCTCGTTCTTCTGCGGATCGGTCAGGCCGGCCGGCCGGCTGATCGTCGTGTTCGTGGCGATGATGCCGTCGATGCCCACGTCGTGGGCGACGGCGGCGACGTCTTCCAGGTCGGCGCCCGCCAGGTCCGGCGCGATCTTGACCAGAAGCGGCGGGTTATTGGGCAGCGCGTCGCGCGCCGCCTTCACCGCCGTCAGCAGCGCAGTCAGCGGCCCCCGATCCTGCAGAGTGCGCAGCCCCGGCGTGTTGGGCGAGGACACGTTGACGACCAGATAGCTGGCGAAACCGCCCAGGCGCTCCACCCCCAGGACGTAATCCCGCACCTCGTCCGTCGAGTCCTTGTTGCGGCCCAGATTGACGCCGACGATGCCCTGCCCCCCGAGCCCCTCGCGGAACCTGGCGAGTCGTCGAGACATCGCGGCGTGTCCGTCGTTGTTGAAACCCATGCGGTTGATCACGGCGCGGTCGGCGGTCAGGCGGAACAGGCGCGGTTTCGGGTTGCCCGGCTGCGGCCGGGGCGTGACGCTGCCGACCTCGGCGAAGCCGAAGCCCAGGCCCAGTACCGCCCGGGGCACGCGGGCGTCCTTGTCGAAGCCCGCAGCCAGGCCCACGGGATTGGCGAAGTCGAGGCCCCAAACCCGGCTTTTCAGGATCGGACGCCGGCCCGCGACGACCGGGGGCACCAAGCCCAGGGACAATCCGGCCAGCGCCAGGGTATGGGCCGTTTCCGGGTCCAGGCAGCGGAGGGCCGGCATCAGCCGGTCGGCAATGCCCACCTACTCGGCCTCCTTCAGATTCAGTTCGGACGGGAATACGTGGCGGCCCGCGGCATCCAGCGGCAGGTCGTAGACGGCGAGCACGGCATCGACCGGCAAGGGGCCGTACAAATGGGGAAACAGTTGCCCGCCGCGCGAGGCCTCCCACTTCAGTGCGTCGTTCAGTCTTGTCGGATCGACACGCAAAAGGAGAATCCCGGACTGCCCCGCGCGGTGCTTGGCCGCGCTTTTCACGACCTGACCGGCTGTCGAGAAATGGATGAAGCCGTCGGCGGCGTCCTGTGACGATCCGGCGTAGGCGCCCGCCTGTCGGGCGGCGGCCCATTCCTCCTTGCGGCACATATGGTAGATGGCGGAATCGTTGGGATTCATTGCGAAAAAGGCCCGGGTTCCTGCGGATTGGCCCGGGAGATTAGAGCACATTGCCCGCCGAGGGAACCGCTCAACGGCGCCCCCTGGCGGATATGACATACGTCTAGGGGGCATTGAACTGGCACGTCGATTGCGTATGTCTGACTTATCTCGTGCGGAGTTCCAAATTACGTAACCTCGGTCCTATAAGGGGAAAAAAGTATGAACTCCAAGACCATGCGCCCGTCGTCGAACCTGAAGCTGGCCCTCAGCGAACTCGAAGAACTCGTCGACCTGGGCGTCAAGTTCGTGCCGCGGCAGCCCTCGCCCGCCATGATCTTGGCCGGAGCCCGAGCGGGCGGCATCGACGAAGCGCTCACCGCCAAGATCTACTGTGCGATGCTGGAGGCGGATAGCCTGGAGGATCCGGAAGGCACCGCGGGCATCCGGGCCAACTGACCCGGCACCGCCCGGAAGGCCTCCGCCCGGCCGCATTCCCCTTGACGATTGGCTGCTACCAAACGATCGGGTCGGGCCCGTCGATTACCGGTCCGCCAGCCAGCACGCGAAGCGTCATGCCGCCTCCCCCGGGCCGGGCGGGCATGGCTGCGGCGGTCGGTTTCTCGGCGTCGGTCCAGCCGTAGCCGCCGTCGAACAGGTCGCCGCCGTGACCCGATGCGAAGGTGAAAATTCCATTGCCGGTGAGCCAATCCGTCGCCGGCGGTGACGGCACCTTCGCGGCCTCTTCCTTGTCCGGCGTTGCCGTCGCCGTATCCGCGGGCGGCGCCTCTTGCGCGCGCCCGCCCGGCGGCGCCTCTTGCGCGCGCGCGCCCGGCGGCACGACCCGCGCCTGGCGCGAGAACCTGATGCGCCCACCCGATTGCCCACGCGCATCGACGGTCAGGTCGACGTCGAACGCGTCCTGCCCCTCGGGGACGACAAGGTTGAGGTCCCGCAGATCGCCCGGTTTCAGCCGCCACGGCGCGCCGCCGTCGGCGCCCTCGTCCCGCGTGCCGCCTGTCAGGTGCACGCCTTCCGGAATTCCGGCGAGATACAGCGTCACGTCGCCCACCATCTTGCCCAGGCCGCGGCTGAACGAGATGGCGACGGGAAAGCCCAGACGCCCGCTGTCGTCCATGACCACGGGCGGTTCGATGGAAAACCGCAGGCCCGTCTCCACGGACGCCAGGCCCGGTTCGACCGTCAGGCTGCCTGTCCGCACGTGTCCGTCGGTGGAAATGACGGTGACAGCAAAGGCGTGCGGGCCGCTGGCCCCAGGCGGAAAGCGCATGCGCAGGCCGCCCGGCACCTTCAGGTCCTGTTCCAGCAGGGTCGCCGTGCCGTCGCCGTTGTCGACCCCGGCGTTCAGGGTTATCCCCTTTCCCAGACCGCCGACAATGAGCACGGACATGTCGCGCGGGTTGAGTCCCGGCACCGCCGTCATCAGGTCGAGCGGCAGGCCCGACTTGGCGTCCTCGACCTGCGCCGTGCGCTCGTCGTCCATCTCGAGGGTATCGGCCATGACTTTCCCTTTCATCCCGAATGGGTTCACCGTTGATGCGGACGGTATTCGGCCCCATTTTCAGGAAGGTCGCCGCGCCGGGCCAGGATTTTGCGCCCCGCCGCCGCGATTAGGATCATTCGGTTGACCCTGTCCGCATGCCGCACGGCACGATCAAGGTCACCGGATTTGAACGCCGGGGGAGACCGCGCATGCCAGACAGGGAAGCGATTCTGTTTGCCAACGACGCCTTCTATGCCGCTTTCGCCAGCGGTGATTTCGCACTGATGCGCTCGGCCTGGGCCGACGACCGGGAGATCACCTGCCTCCATCCGGGCTGGCGGCCGCTGGTCGGCCGTCAGGAAGTCATGGACAGTTGGGAAACGATCCTGGCGTCCGGCGAAACGACGGACATCCGCTGCGTCGGCGCGCGCGCCTTTTCCCTGGGCGAGACCGCCTACGTCATCGGGTTCGAGCGCATGTCGGGCACCGTGCTGGCCATGACCAACATATTCGCCCGCCACGGCGACCTGTGGCGCATGGTGCACCATCAGGCAGGCCCCTGCCAGGACCGGGCGGCGGCCGACCGCGAGGAGGCGGAACCGCCACCCATGCAATAGGGTGTTCGGAACGAAACGCGAATGCGCTAAGAAGGGCCCGCAGGGACGCATGCCCGAAATGTCGGAGGGAGGCCTCGTTCGACCATGAAGACCGTCAAGATGACCATCGGATCCGTGACCATAACCGCCGCCTTGCGCAACACGCCGACGGCGGCGGCGATCTGGGACGCACTGCCGTTCACCTCGCGCGCCAGCACCTGGGGCGAAGAGGTCTATTTCTCCACACCCGTGTCCCTGGACCGCGAGGCCGACGCCCGGGCCGTCGTCGAACCCGGCGAGATCGCCTTCTGGACCGACGGCGATAGCATCGCCATCGGATACGGCCGCACGCCCGTCTCGCGGGGCGACGAATGCCGCTTGGCATCTCCGTGCAACATCTGGGCGGACGCGGTCGAGGACGTGAAAAGCCTGGCGGCCGTGCCGGCCGGCGCCTCCATTTCGGTTTCGCGCGGCGAGTAGCGCTGCCTTGGGCCGGAGCCTTGATTTGGCTCAACCGATTCCGTGGACGATTGCGGTATAATGTCATCCGCACGTAATGGAGGGTGCCATGAAAAAGACGGTCAATCCGTTGCTGGCTCTTCAGGCGGCCTATTTCGACGCCCTGCGCGCCAATGCGAAGATCGGGTTCGATTGCTGGCGTGCCGGGGTCGAAGGATTCTGGAAGGTCTACCACGCACAGCCGCACCGGCGCGTGGAGGACGCGCACGAAAAGGCCCCCTGCGCCACCGGCGGCGCCAATCTGGCGCACAAGTACGGGCGGCGCTGCCACGACGTCGACGTCGAGCACATCTGAAGCGGTTGCGCGACCGGCCCGGCGTCCGTTATCGATAGGTCTGGCGGGGCGGTGCCCCGAAGCCGGAAGGAGGCGTCCGCCATGACCAAGTCGACGACAGGCCTTGACGCGGCCCTTTACGATTACATCCTGGAAACCACGCTGCGCGAGCCTAAGGTTCTCGCCCGCCTGCGCCGGGAAACCGACAGCCACCCCCGCGCGGGCATGCAGATCTCGCCGGACCAGGGACAACTCCTGGGCCTGCTGGTCGAACTGACGGGAGCACAGAGGATCGTCGAGGTCGGCACCTTCACCGGCTACAGTTCGCTCGCCATGGCCCTCGCCCTGCCCGATGACGGCGAAATCGTCTGCTGCGACGTTTCCGAGGAATACACCGCGGTCGCCCGGCGCTACTGGGCCGAAGCGGGGGTCGCGGACCGCATCACCCTGCGCCTCGGCCCCGCCGCCGGCACGCTGGACTCCCTCATCGGCGAAGGCCGCAGCGGCGCCTTCGACATGGCGTTCATCGACGCCGACAAGGAGAACTATCAGACCTATTTCGAGCGTTGCCTGACCCTGGTCCGTCCGGGCGGGCTGATCGCCGTCGACAACGTGCTGTGGGACGGACGGGTCCTCGATCCGGCCGACGAGACCGCCGACACCCGGGCGATCCGCGCCTTCAACAGCGGGTTGAAGGACGACGACAGGGTCACCCTCGCCATGCTGTCCGTGGCCGACGGCGTGACCCTGGCACGCAAGCGCTAGAACATGACGTCATTATGTCTACATCAGGTCTACGCAGCCTCCCCGCCCGCCGAATTGCGGCGGCGGCGACACGAAATCGTCCCATTTTACGCCAATAAAGGCCGCGATCGCGGGGCATATCTTCTGTCATCGGAACAACCCGGTATAGGAGTGAGACCATGCCCAGCAACGCTTCCCGTCCCCGCCATGCCGCGGGCTTGATCGCAACCGGCCTGGTCGCCGCAAGCCTGACCGTTGCCGGACTGCTTGCCGCGGGACTGCTCGCCGCGGGCGCGGCGGGTGCCGCCCAGGCCGCCGAGCCATTCGACGCGGCCTGCGAGACGGACCCCGGACGCAGCCGGCCCGCCATGCTGATCGTCACCGGGTTCGAAACCGGCAGTTCCGCCGTGCCGGCCAACCGCGAGGCCGACATTCAGGCCTTCGCCCGCGGATTGGCGCCGGGCGTCAAGGTCTGCGTCGTCGGCCAGGCCGACAAGCGCGGGCCCGTGGACCTGAACGATAGGCTTGCCATGAACCGCGCGCGCGCCGTCGCCGCGCGCCTGATCGGCGCCGGCATCGAGCCGCGGGATCTGTCCTTGTCGTCCCGAGCCGAAGCGTTCGGCGACGCCGCCCCCGACTGGCTGTGGTTCAGCGGCAGCCGCCGGGTCGAAGTCATCGCCCAGCGCTGACCCCGATGGGGCCCTTCACGCCAGACCGCGCAGTAAATCCGTGAACCGGACGACGGCGGCCTCGAGCAGCCCGTCATTGGGGAATTCGATCACGTCCGGGCCTTCCACGCGGAAGGTCCGGGCGCGTTCCAGGCGGCGGGCGACCTGAAGGTCCGTTTCCCGACCGCGCATGCCCATCCGCGCGCGCAAGGTGTCGTCGTCGGCATTGACCAAGACGATGCGGAGACTCCCCAATCTGCTGCGCGCCTCGTCGATCACGGAACGCGAGGCGTTGACGACGACCGTGCGGCCGCGCCGCAGGTCCGCCGCGACCTCGGCCGGGATGCCGTACCACAGGCCATGCGCGCCCCACGACAGAAGGTAGCCGCCCAGTTCACGTCGCGCGTGGAACTGGCTTTCCGTGACCGCAACGTGGTCCTCGCCGGCGGCCTCCGCGGGGCGGGTGATCTGGCGCCTCGGAAAGACCAGGTCGGCGTCGCCGGAGAACGCGTCGCGCGCGCCCTCGATCAGGCTGTCCTTGCCGGCGCCGGAGGGGCCGACGACCAGGACCATGGTGCCGGTCAGGATGTCGTCGATCTTCATGCGGGCGGGATTGCGGGGAACTGAGAACATGGTCCCGGGTAATACAGGGCGTGCATGACCCGGGCAAGAACGGCCGGTGACGGTTGCGTTAAGTCCACGGGCACGGACAGCAGCAGCCTAAAGCGCCGCCGGGCGGCGCAGGATCGGCGGCGGGCCGTCCCGGAACCGGGCGGGCCGGAGTCCGTGCGACGATGCCGGACGGTCCGCCGACAGGGCGTCCAGAAGGTCGCGAAAGCGCACCTTGGCCTGTTCAACGTATCGGCCCCGCGGATGAGTCAGGAGGTAGACCTTGACCGTTTCGGGGTCGCCGGACGCATCGGCCCGGCGCCATAGCGCCGTTTCCGCATCGACCTCCTCGGGCGCGGGATCGACCTTGGCGGCCGGCGCCGGTGCTTCGGAAGCGGGGCCGGGCAATTCGTCTTCCTCTACCATCGTCCTGGGTTGGGCCGTGACGGTCGGACCTTCCTGCTCGATGGGCCGCGGCAGGACGAATTCAACGCCTTCGTAATCGTCCGCGGGCGATGCGGCGGCGGTCCGTCCAGCCGCCATTCCCGCCGCCAGGACCATGGCGGCAAGCAGGCATCCCCACGGCCGGGGACACGCGAGGCTCGTCTTCGATTTCAGCATGACGTAATCCTCCTGGTTAACGGGTCGTCGGTGCGCGGGCCACCATGGAGGATATGTAAATTCATTTTTACATATAAAACAACATATAATTTCCGTGCGCCGCCCCTTCCCTTATCCCGTGGCGGCGGCCTGGGTGATCTTCCTGATCGCGGCCTGAAGCTGCGAGACCAGTTCGCGCCCCGTTTCGCCGCCATCGCCCGCCATGTCGTTGCGCAGTATCACCGTCAGGGAATCGATATGCACCTTGACCAACTCGATGCTGGCGACGTTGTTGGGCAGGCCGCTGCCGGTGAACCGCATCAGCGAGTTGCCCACCGTGGAAATCAGGGGATAGCCGAAGGTTTCGCCCTGCAGACCCAGTTGCCGGGCCAGCCCGTGGATGCGCTGGAAGTGTTCCGACTTGTCCGCGGCGCCGCCGGCCTGGGCCATGATGCGCTGCAGGCTTTCCACGTAGTCCATCGCCGAGCCCACGTATTCGCACTTCGCCTTCTCCATTTCCTTATGCGCTTTGAACACGGCCCCTTCGGTGAACAAGGCATGCTCGTCGCCGTCGCCACCGGCCTTGCGCTTCAGATGGTTGGGCGGGCGGAAGATACGGATCACGCTGTCGTTGGGAAAGCGTTCCAGCGCCGTCGTGAGAGGCGAGCGGTCGACGCGCACGTCGGGCCGCCCCAGGTCGCGCCGCTCTTCGGGCACGTCCTTCACGTTGCCGCGCCGATCCGGCCCGAAATAGCCGGGGTTGTAGACGAAGGGCCTGGGCCTGTTGACGACGGTAAGGACACGGTCGACCAGGGCCTCGACCGTAACGGGCTTGAGGAGGAAGTGGGTTGCGCCGAACCCCCGCGCCTCGGCGATGTCCTGCGGCTCCAAAGCCTTGGCCATCAGAATCACCGGCAGGAAACGGTTGGGCGATTCCCGGTGCATGCGGATCCAGCGCACCATGGCGATACCGTTGAGCGGCCCCTCGAACAGGTCGCAGATCATGAAGTCGACCGAGTCGATGCGCTCTTTCACGCTCTTCTTCGACAGTCGCTTCAGAAGGGTCAGCGCATCGTCGTTGCTGTTCGCGGTCAGGACCTCGCCGACGCCCAGCGCCGCGAGAAGATTGTGCATCATCCATCGGTGCGCATCGTCCTGATCGACGATCAGCACGGTGAACGCGCGCAGATTGATCTTGGCCAATAACCGGGCCCCTTGAGCACTGCGTTCCGTGTAGATCACGGAATCCCTTATCGGTGGCGGGAATCCCACCCTCTGCAGGACCAAAGTGAAGTCCAAGGAGCGGGTCCGGTCAACCCATCCGAAAGTCAGAGCCCGTCATCCTGATAGACTCTCGCCCGCCGCGCTCCTCCCTGACCCGTTCCCAAACCGCGAAATCCGTGAAAAAGTGTCGGCAGGACAAGGGGAAATCCCCGGCCGCAGGAGGAGACCATTCATGACCGCCATGTTCGACCTTTCCGGTAAGGTCGCGCTGATCACGGGCTCAAGCCGGGGAATCGGCAAGGCCATCGCCGAGGCCTATGCCCGCCAGGGCGCGAAGGTGGTGATCTCGTCGCGCAAGGCGGAGGCCTGCGAAGCGGTCGCCGCCGCCATCAACGAGGAAAACGCGGAACGCCCCGGCGAGGCCATGGCGATCCCCTGCAACGTGTCCGACACGGCGCAGTTGAAGGCTCTGGTCGGGCGTACGATCGCCGCCTGGGGGCGTATCGACATCCTGGTTTGCAATGCCGCGGTCAATCCCTATCACGGCCCCATGGCGGACATAGATGACGGCGCGTGGGACAAGATACTGCAGGTCAACGTGACGAACGTCCTGAAGCTGTGCAACCTGGTCCTGCCGGACATGGCGAAACGGCGCGACGGCTCTGTGATCCTGATTTCCTCGGTCGGTGGACTGAAGGGCTCCGTGAACCTGGGCGCCTATGCCGTGTCCAAGGCCGCCGACATGCAGCTTGCCCGCAACCTGGCCGTCGAATGGGGACCGCACAACATCCGCGCCAACGCCATCGCGCCCGGCTTGGTGAAGACCGACTTCGCCCGCGCCCTGTGGGAAGACCCGGAAGCCCGCGCACGCGCCGAGGAAGCCTATCCGCTCGGCCGTTTGGGCGAGCCCGAGGACATTGCCGGCACGGCGGTCCTGCTCGCCTCCGGCGCCGGCAGCTTTATCACCGGACAGACCATCGTGGTCGACGGCGGCGGGACCGCCGCCGGCAACCGTTACAGCTGATATCGGGAAAGGACCACCGACATGTGCCGCTGGCTCGCCTATGCGGGACCGCCCATCTACCTGGACACCCTTTTGCTGCGCCCGGAGAACTCGCTGACCCGGCAAAGCCTGTCCGCCCTTGAAAGCGCCCATGTGGTCAACGCCGACGGCTTCGGCATCGGCTGGTACGGCGACAAGGAAACGCCCGGCCTGTACAAGGACGTCCTGCCCGCGTGGAACGACGTGAACCTGCTGAACATCTCGGAGCAGGTGAAATCGCACCTGTTCTTCGGCCACGTGCGGGCGACGACGGGCACGGCCGTCAACCGCACCAACTGCCACCCGTTCCGCCACGGCAAATGGCTGTTCATGCACAACGGCGAAATCGGTGGCTGGTCCCGGGTGCGCCGCGCCCTGGCCTTTGCCGTAGCGCCGGAACTGTTTCCCAACATCCAGGGCACCACGGACAGTGAAGTGTTCTTCCACCTGCTCCTCACGTTCGGGCTCGAGGAAGACCCGGAAGCGGCGATCCGCCGGACCGTCCGGACGATTGAGCAGGCACAAGCGGATGCCGGCGTGAGCGAGCCGTTCAACATGACCATCGCGGTGACCGACGGACAGACCATATGGGCCCTGCGCCATGCGTCCTCGGGCCGCGTGCCGACGCTTTACGTGGGCATGGGCGCCAAGCCGCACGACGCGGCGGACGAGGTCACCGTGGCGACGGGTACGGCGATCATCATCCTGTCGGAACCGCTGGACGACGACCTCAAGCAATGGACAGCCATCGAGTCTGACCACCTGGTAATCGCCGGCGATGGCGCCTTTTCCGTAACGCCGTTCGCCCTTTAGGCAGCCATGCCCGTGTTGCGCCGATTGCCGCCCTGGGGACGGCGGCGGTTGCGTCCGCCGCCGTTGCGCTTCGGTCCGCCCTTGGCGGGGCCGTTGCGGCCGGCTCCGTTGCGACCGTTGCCGTGGGCTGCGGGAGCGCCATCGTTTGCGGCCGAATGGGCGACGTCGGCGGCATGGTATGGATGGCCGTCGAACACCGGCACCGCCTGGCGGATGCAGCGTTCGATGTCGCGCAGGTTGCCGCGTTCGTCATGGGCGCAGAAGGAAATGGCGATGCCCGAGGCCCCCGCCCGCGCCGTGCGGCCGATGCGGTGGACGTAGCTTTCCGGATCGTTGGGCAGGTCGAAATTGATGACGTGGGTCACGCCGTCGACGTCGATCCCGCGGGCGGCGATGTCCGTCGCCACCAGGGCGCGGATATGGCCGTCCCGGAACCCCTTCAACGCCCTTTGGCGGGCGTTCTGGGCCTTGTTGCCGTGGATCGCGTCGGACTTCACGCCGTTCTCGTACAGGTGGCGGGCGACGCGGTCGGCGCCGTGCTTGGTGCGCGTGAAGATGAGAACCCGCTCGATGCGGGCGTCGTTCATCAACTCACCCAGAAGGGCCCGCTTGTCGTCCTTGGCGACGAACAGAACGCGCTGTTCCACCCGTTCCGCCGTCGTCGCGGCGGGCGCCACCTCGACCCGCACGGGGTCGTTCAGAAGCTCGCCCGCCAGGCCCTCGACGGACTTCGGCATGGTGGCCGAGAACAGCACCGTCTGGCGTTCCTTCGGCAGCGTACGGGCGATCCGCTTGACGTCGCCGATAAAGCCCATGTCGAGCATGCGGTCGGCTTCGTCCAGGACGAAGACCTCGATGCCGTCAAGCTGCACGCGGCGCTGGTTCATAAGATCCAAAAGGCGCCCCGGCGTGGCGACCAGGATATGGGCGCCGCGCTCCAGATCGGCGATCTGCGGACGAATGGAGGTGCCGCCGAAGACGGTCTGGACGCGCAGGTTCAGGTGGCGGCCGTAGGTCCTGAGACTGTCGGCGATCTGGCCCGCCAGTTCGCGGGTCGGCGCCAGAATCAGAACGAAGGGGCGGTGCGCCCGCGCCTTGCGCGGCTGGTCCGCGAAACGCTGCAGAATCGGCAGGGCGAAGGACGCGGTCTTGCCCGTGCCGGTCTGGGCCACGCCCAGAAGGTCGCGGCCGTCAAGCAGCGGCGGAATGGATTTTTCCTGGATGGGGGTAGGGGTGGCGTAGCCTTCGTCCTCGAGGGCACGAAGGATGGGCTGGGCCAGATTGAGGCCCGTAAAGTCGGTCATGTTGAGTGTCTACTCTCTCGATCAAGTATTCTTAGCCCGCGCGTCCCCACGTGATCGTGACGGGGACGGCAGGGTCGCCAGCATCATGCAAGCATTCTCGGCCGGGCCTGCACAGTCGCAGCTACCCGCCTCACGAAACGCCCGCGTATGTCGGTAAGAAAGAAGGCCGGATCGACGTGGTCGAGTCCGGCAAGCGATCGAAATTCGACCTGGGTGGGAGTGTCGCTGGCCACACAAGGCGCCGGCCGGACGCGGAAGTCAAGGGAATTCGCCGAGCGCGTTTCCCGCCCCTCCGCGCCACGCGCCCGCATTTTCGCCCGCCGTCAGGCCGCGAGGATATCCGGATCACCCTGTTTCTCGAAGCATCCGGCCGCGAAGGTCCAATCGGCGAGGTGGTCGAAAAAGGCTTCCAGGTATTTCTGGCGGGCGTTCTGATAGTCCAGGTAATATGCGTGCTCCCACAAATCACAGGTCAGCAGCGGCTTCTGCCCGGCGGCCTGCGGCAGGCCCCCGTTGGCCGTGCTGACCACGTCCAGGGTTCCGTCGGACTCTTCGACCAGCCAGACCCAGCCCGACCCGAACCGGGCCATGCCTTCGCTGATGAACTTGGTGCGCAGATGCGGCAGGGAACCGAAGGTCTCCTCGATTCTGCTCGCCAGTTTGCCGCCCGGCGCGTCCAGCCGGTCGGGCGACATGCAGAGCCAGAAGAACCCGTGGTTCCACGCCTGGGCCGCGTTGTTGAATACGTCGGTGTCGCCCTTTTCATGGGCGCCTCGGACGACGTCCAGCAGGTCCAGGCCTTCGTAGTCCGTGCCCTTCACGGCGGCGTTCAGCTTGTCGACATAGCCTTTGTGGTGCTTGCCGTGGTGGATGTTGAGGGTCTGCTCCGACATGTACGGCAGCAAGGCGTCCGCAGCGTACGGCAGGTCGGGAAGCTTGAAAGTCATGACGTGCTCCTTCTTTTCTGGTCCGTGATTCGTGGCAGGGCGCGATGGCGACGTCAGGCCGGGTCCTTCCGGGCCCTGTCCGGCGCCGGCGAAGGTCCGGATTTATCCCGTTCCATGATCAGGGCACGGAACTCCTCGACCTTCTCTCCGAGGGCCGCCAGGCCCTGGCGGGTCGCTTCCTTGGCATCCGCCCATTCGCTCGCCGCCGCCGTTTCCAATTCAGCGATCTGTTGGCGGACGGCGGCGCGCTGACGGTCGATGGCTTGGCGCGCCTCGCGCCATTCAGCCTTCACGTCATCGGCGACCTCGGCACCGGCGTCGGCCGCCCGCGCCGTGGCTGCGTTCAGCTTGGAGTCCAGCGCCCTGGCCTTGCTTTGGGCCCAGTCGACGAAGGCGTCGACCGTTTCCCCGGCTTCCGTCTCGGGCGGATCGGCCGTGTCTCCGGCGGCCAGGGCCGGGCCCTGCTGGACGGCCAGGACGACCGTAAACGCGGCAGCCGAGGCAAGGGGTACGATTGCTCGGAGATCGAAAATACGATGTTTCATAAGGTCCTCTCCTGCTGTCGGAACAATGGATGAGGGGCGCGGCCTCTCATGACACGGGTGCGCGCTTTTGAGGTCTGAAGGAAACCGGCAGATCGCAAGGACCGCTTTCGTGTGATGAAACGCTTTTCCGTGAAGTGGAAGGACGCGGCCAGGAACCACCTCAGGCCGCGCGGGTCAGGCGACGGCGCGCCCGCGACAGGCCGCTTTTCACCGTGCCGACGGCGATGTCCAATTCGCGTGCCACGTCCTGATAGCGTTTGCCTTCGAACACCACCAGGTGGAGAATCCACCGGTCCCGCGGTTTGAGGTCCGCCAGGGCGCGATCCAGATCCTGCAGGCGCAGGTGATCGATCTGGTCCGGCGGCTGGTGGGTTTCCTCCAACCACTCCTCCACGGGCACGTGGTGGCCGCGCCGACGGCGGCGGCGCATGCTGTCGATGAATAGATTGTGCATGATGGCGAACAACCAGGACCGGATGTCCGTTCCCGCTTCGAACCGGTCAATGCGGGACATTCCCCGTTCCAGACAGTCTTGCATCAGGTCGTCGGCCCGGTCGGGCGCGGGCTCAAGGGAACGCGCGTACCGGCGCAGGTGGGGGATCTGGGCCTCGATCTCCTGCATGAGCCGCTCGTCGGTCATGGACGCCACCATAACATAATTCGACCGGGCCTGCCGAACCGACCGCAGAAAATAACATAATATATTGATAAATATGGAAAATTTCTGGCCGAAAAGTATTTCAGGCCAGTTCGGAACCTTCCGTCGCCGGGGACGTTGATCTGTTTGCCGGGTGTATGCATGGAAGGAGGGAGCAGATCATGGACACGGACCCCACGGGTTATCCGCCCCAAGGGCAATCGGAAAATCCGCCCGCCAATCAACAGAAGAGGGGACGCGATATCATTGTCTTCGGTGTGCTGATCCTGATCGGCGCCGTCGTCGTCGCGACCCTGATCATGAAAACCTAGTAGAGCCTTTCCCGGTCAGATAGAGTCAATTCTGATGGCACTGTGCCGGGCCGCCCGCGCGGCTCCGTGCAGGCAGGTCGGGGAGGGCCGGCAACAACGCGGGGCAGCTCAGGCCCCCGTCACCCGGCGTTTCATTTCGGCAACGGCCGCGTGCGGGCTGGTCAGCACCGGCAGCCCCGCACGGACGCCGATCTCCGCCGCCAGCGGCGCCATGGAGAACTGCGCCAGCACGATACAGCCGCAGTCGTTCAGGCGCGGCGCGGCCTCGACCACGGCCCGATCGTGCGCGTCGCGCCGCCCCGCCCCCAAATCGGCCCAAGCGCCCTCGACCAGCAACGGCACCACCGTCAGGTCGACGGACCGATGGCGCGCCAGGGCCTCCATCTCGGCCGTCATGTCGGGCAGGGTCTGCGGATGGGTCGCCAGCAGGCCGACCCGGCCGCCCTGCGCAAGCGCGGCGTCCAGCACGGCCTCGTTGGGTTTCATCACCGGCACGTCGTGGCGCGCGGCGACCTCGTCGATGGCTCTGCCGAACGCCGAGCAGGTGAACAGGATGCCGTCGGGCCGACGCGCCGCCGCATAGGCGGCAAGGTCCAGGAACCGGTCGATCAATGGCCGCGTCAGCGTCCCCCCGGCGGCGGCCAGGTCCAAGGTCAGGCTTTCGTCGAGGAGTGTCCAATGCGCGGCTTCAGGCCACAGGTCGCGGAACGCGGTTTCGACCGGCAGAATGGCTTCGCGGGTGGCATGGACAAGGGCGATCTGTTTCGTCATGGCCCGCGAATAAAGCGAGAAATCGAGGACGTTGGCAAACGTTTCCGCACCGGTCCGGGGATTCCCCCTGCAATCCGAATGGTTAAGGAATCACATACCTTTAACCGGACCGGCTGGCCGGAAGGCATATTCCTGATTGGTCGCATTTGTGTCAGTCTGACCGCGTGTCGATGCAGCTTGCGGAACTGCTTGGGGAAATGGATGCAGCACGATCGCCAAGGAACGCCAAAACGGGGTAACATCCAGGCAACCTCCGCAGCATTGCGCCCGCCTTCGCTTCGGAACCAACCGGCGCGAAAGGTCGACGGTCTACATGCACAACCGCGACCCGGATGAGCGAGAATGTGGCCTTCATTCCTTGATCCGACCCGTTTCTTCGCGATCGACATCGACTCGGCGGCGGTCCTGCCGGCAACCTACGACCCTGCGCTGATTGTCCTGTCGTTCTTCATCGCGACCCTGGCAGGTTTCGCCTTCATCCATCTGCTCCTCCGCATCGCCGAACACGAACGCACCGCCCAACGCCATCTGTGGATGACCGGCGGAGCCTTGATCATGGGATTCGGCATCTGGGCCATGCACTTTGTCGGCATGCTTGCCTACCAGCTGCCGATCCGCGTCGGCTATGACCCGCTGATCACCCTGGCGTCCGCCGCCCCCGCCGTCCTGGCGAGCGCCTGGAACCTGCAGATCGTCGCCCGCGCCCACGTTTCCAGGGTCCGCCTGTTCCTGGGCGGCATCGTCCTGGGCGGCGGCATCGGCCTCATGCATTACACGGGGATGGCGGCGGTCGAGTTCGACGCCTTCATCCGTTACGACCCGCTGTTGTTCGCCCTGTCGCTGCTGGTCGCCGTGGCGCTGGCCATGTGCGCGCTGTGGGTCGCCTTCCGTGCCTCCCGGCGAAACGTGATTCGCACTCTGACGGGCGAGGTCCTGTCGGCCTTCCTGATCGGCCTTGCCGTCGCCGGCATGCACTACACGGCCATGAGTTCCACGATCTGTTTTGCGCGCGAGGGCGCGTCGGCGAGTATCCAGAGCATCGGGTCCGGCGTGCTGGCCGCGGCGACGACCGTCGTCGCCACGCTGATCCTGATCGCCGGCATCGCCGCCGTGGTGTTCGACCGCCGTCTGGCGTCGGAGATACTCGGTCGCACGGAGGCGGATAACCGCGCGCACCAGACGGCGCAACGCCTGCAATTGATCATGGACAACGTGGCCGACGCGGTGATCACGCTGGACGACCGGGGTGTGATCGAGTCCTGCAACCGCGCGGCCGAGCACATCTTCGGCCGATCCCCCGACGCCATCGTCGGGCAGCCCTTGACGGCGCTGATCACCGAGACCGACGAAGGCATGAGCAATCGCAAGCACAACTTGATGCGCTACTTCCTGGATCCGGCATCGCGCAAGGCGCAGCGGGAAGGCTTCGAGGCAATCGGTCGGCGGAGCGACGGTTCGATGGTGTTCCTGGAGGCCGCCCTGTCGGAAGTCCGGGAGGGAGGGCGCACGATCATCGTCGGCGCGTTGCGCGACATCACCGAACGCATGGTCGCGGCCCTGGCCCTTGCGCAGGCGAAGGACGACGCGGAACGCGCCAACCACGCCAAATCCGAATTCATCTCGCACATGAGTCACGAACTGCGCACGCCCCTGAACGCCGTCATCGGCATGGCGGACGTGCTTCTGCGGTTCGAACCATTGCGCGGCGACCCGGAACGTCTGGTCGAATATCTGGCCGACATCCGGACCAGCGGCACCCACCTTCTGGCACTGGTCAACGAAATCCTCGACGTATCGATGATCGAGTCGGGCAACCGCACCCTGAACACGGAAACCTTCGACGCGGTCGAGGAAATCGAAAGCATCCTGCGTCCCCTGCGTGCGACCCTCAGTCGCGACAGAGCGAACCTGTCCGTCACCGCACCGGACACGCCGGCGATGGTCGCCGCCGACCGGCAGTCGTTCCGCCAGATCGTCCTGAACCTGGCCGGCAATTCCATTGCCCACGGGGGCGAGGACGTTAAGGTCGAAGTCCGCATCGACACCGACGTCCCGGACGACTACGTGCGGATATGCG
>Ga0066644_10000947_pt1 | contig 17274 bp, 16 predicted proteins | sample CryGeyCG2114_020_FD_62735 | JGI IMG/M metagenome (GOLD analysis project Ga0066644, IMG submission 62735) | Groundwater microbial communities from aquifer - Crystal Geyser CG15_big_fil_post_rev_8/21/14_0.20 | ecosystem: Environmental > Aquatic > Deep subsurface > Groundwater | place: USA: Utah...
CTATTACTGTATCCGGAAAAGGGCGCCATGATCCATGTGTTGTGCCACGGGCTGTGCCTATCGTTGAAGCAATGGCAGCTTTGGTTATTGCTGATTATTTGTTAATTAGCAAATCCAATAAAATTCAATAAACCTTATCCCCTTAAAAATGAAGAAACTTCCACTGCACACCAAGATTCTTATTGGTCTTGTTTTAGGTTTGGCGTTCGGAATTGCAAGTATTCAACTCGGCTGGTCTGCTGAGTTCACGGTTAATTATATCAAGCCAATCGGTACCATTTTCGTGAAGTCATTGAAAATGATCGCGGTGCCTTTAATTCTAGCTTCATTGATCATAGGCGTTGCCAACATTGGAGATATCTCAAAACTTTCTCGAATGGGTGGAAAAACCTTGATGATTTTTTTGATTACCACCGTTATTTCAACATCAATAGGATTAGTGCTGGTCAATACCTTTAAGCCAGGAAAGCAACTTCCATTGGAAACTAGGGAGAATCTAATGAGCCTCTACAATTCTACGGCTGCGGACAAGGCGAATGTGGCGGCAGGCATTAAAAGTGGAACCCCACTTCAACCTTTAATTGATATCGTTCCTGAAAATATTATTGCTGCAGCTACGGATAACAGCGCCATGCTTCAGGTGGTGTTTTTCGCCATTATAGTAGGGATTGCGCTGCTGCAAATTCCTAAAAAGAAAGGGGAAACCGTGGTCAAATTTTTTGATGGTTTGAATGATGTCATTATAAAGCTGGTGGAGTACATTATGATTATTGCACCTTATGGCGTTTTTGCTTTGATCGCTTCCCTTATCGTTGAAATTGCTGGCGATGATCCACAAAAGGCTTGGGAGCTTTTAACAGCATTATTATGGTATTCACTTACAGTGATTGGCGGACTTTTCGTGATGATGTTGGTGGTGTACCCAATCATGCTAAAGTTCTTTTCAAAAATTAAGTTTTTGGACTTCTTTAAAGGAATGAGGCCGGCCATGCTTTTAGGATTTAGCACAAGCTCAAGCTCAGCCACACTTCCTGTGACGATGGAGTTAGTCGAGAAAAAATTAGGGGTATCAGAAGAGGTGAGCAGTTTTGTACTTCCTTTAGGTGCCACCATCAATATGAATGGCACCAGTTTGTATCAAGGAGTGGCTGCTATTTTTATTGCCCAAGCGTTGGGTCTCGATCTGTCTATTGGTTCGCAAATCATGATTGTGCTTACTGCAACGCTTGCAGCTGTGGGTTCTGCGGGTGTGCCAGGAGCAGGAATGGTTATGCTGGTAATTGTTTTGGAATCTGTAGGTATTCCAACAGCGGGCATTGCGCTCATTGTCGCCCCAGATCGTATTTTGGACATGGTCAGGACCATGGTCAATCTTACTGGAGATGCTGCCGTGGCAGTAGTGGTGGCGGCAACCGAAGGTGAGCTTACCCATCCTAAGGACTTGGAAGATTAATTTGTCTTTTTGGATGATTGGGAATATGCCTCGATGATTGCAGCGAAAACGCTCAGGTAAATAATAATCATTAAATATTAACGAATGAAGAAGCCAGCCTTACACGTAATGATCATTTTAGGAATGATCATTGGCGTTGTTTATGGGTTGCTCGCAAGTAATTTCGGTTGGATTCAATTCACTACCAATTGGGTAAAACCATTCGGATCAATTTTCATTAACTTATTAAAGTTGGTGGCCGTTCCTTTGGTGATTGTCACCATCATAGGTGGAATCACCAGCCTTTCGGATACCACCAAACTTACCAGAATTGGTTCAAAGACTTTGGGCTGGTTTGTGGCTATTTCACTCATCAGTTCAACGATTGGGCTAATTTTCGTTTTGGCAGTTTCTCCAGGAAAATCCCTTCCAGTAGAAAAAAGAGAAGAGCTTAAAGTAAAATATGCCGATGATGTTTCAAACAGGCTTAATGCGGCCAATGCGGTTCAGAGCAATGGGCCTTTGCGAATCCTAGAGGACATTGTTCCGGGTAATATTTTTTATGCTTCTCAAGACAATCGAAACATGCTGCAGGTCATTTTCTTTTCTATACTTTTTGGAATTGGAATGGTGATCAGTCCGCATGAAAAGGTGGCTGGCTTAAAGAGTTTCTTTTTAGGGGTGAATGAGGCAATGCTCAAAATGGTTCACCTCATCATGAAGTTTGCCCCGATAGGGGTGATGGCATTAATTGCTGCATTGTTGGTCGATTTAGCTGGAGATAATCCCAAAGAAGCCATTTCATTGCTGAAAGTGCTTGGCGTTTTTGCATTGACCGTGATCGGAGCAATCGTGTTTCTAATGGCCATAGTTTACCCTATTTTGGTCAATAGATTTACAGAATTCAAATACTTAGATTTCCTTAAAAAGACCATTCCCGCTCAAATTTTGGCTTTTTCTACAAGTTCAAGTGCGGCCACTCTGCCCGTTACGATTGACTGTGCCGAAAAGAATCTAAAACTAAGTAATGAGGTTTCAGGGTTCGTTTTACCGCTAGGGATTACGATTAATATGCATGGCACCTGCATCCATCAGGCCATTTCTGCTGTTTTTATTGCCCAGGCGTTTGGCCACGATTTAGGGATTACGGAATATCTCATTGTTATTTTTACTTGTGTGCTATCTTCAATGGGTGCGCCCGCAGTCCCAGGTGCGGGTATAATCATGTTATTGATTGTATTGGGCTCGCTTGGGGTGGAGGCCGAAGGGCTTGCTTTGATTCTTGCCATCGATCGACCTTTAGACATGATCCGAACAATCCCGAATGTATTAGGTGATGCCATTGTGGCTGCCATTGTCGACAAAAGTGAGAAGTCAAGACTCAAAGCGGCTTAAGGTGTTCCTTTCAGAACTTTTCTTTTACCTTTGCAGTTAACACATTCTACTAAAGAACTTATGAAAGCGGTGAATATATACATGGAGGCCAACCCTAACCCAAATTCAATGAAATTTGTGGTTAATTTCATGCTCTTGCAGGAAGGTGTGAGCTTCGATTACCCAAATTTGGCCATGGCTCAAGATTCTCCCTTGGCCCAAGAATTGTTCGCAATTCCGGCTGTAGAAAGAGTTTTCTACATGAGCAATTTCGTAACGGTTACCAAAAGTGAGGGCGTTGAATGGCCAGAAGTCCAAAACCAAATCAAGGAAACCATTAAAGTTTATCTCGAAAATGATAAGCCATTAATTCTTCAAGAGTTTGACAAAGACCCATTATTCGATGAGAATGACTCTGAGGTTGTAAAACAAATCAAAGGTATTTTGGATGAGTACATCCGTCCTGCGGTTGAGCAAGATGGCGGAGCAATAGCTTTTTCTTCTTTTCAAGAAGGAGTGGTTAAAGTGAATCTTCAAGGATCGTGCAGTGGTTGTCCAGCCTCTACAGTTACTTTGAAATCTGGAATCGAAAATCTCTTAAAGAGAATGCTTCCTAACGATGTTAAGGAAGTGGTGGCAGAGGGCGTTTAAGCGTTTTGTATAAAAGAATTAAATTGAAGACGGTTGTAGCCGTCTTTTTTTTATGCCTTTTTCAATCGATTGCATGATGATTAAACGACCCTGCGACTTTCATTAATTTTGAAAGTCTAAATTTATACTCTATCCTTTATTCAATCCATGAATTCAAATATTAAGAAAATTGCTGTTTTAACATCGGGAGGCGATGCGCCTGGAATGAATGCGGCTGTAAGGGCTGTAGTTCGTGCCAGCATCTTTTATAAACTTGATGTGTATGGGATTTACAAAGGTTATGATGGGTTAATCAAAGGAGACTTGGAGCAACTTCAAGTAAGATCGGTTTCCAATATTTTGAGCAGAGGAGGCACTTTCCTGCTTTCGGCCAGAAGTTCGGAATTTAGGACGAAGGAAGGCAGAGAAAAGGCGTACAAGAATTTCAAAGCGAATGAGCTTGACGCCTTGGTGGTAATTGGAGGTGATGGATCGTTTACGGGTGCAGATATTTTTAGTCATGAATACGATGTGCCAGTGATTGGCATTCCAGGTACTATCGACAATGATTTGGCTGGAACAGACTTTACCATTGGTTACGATACGGCATGCAATACAGCTACTGAGGCCATTGATAAAATCAGAGATACTGCCTCTTCTCATGAACGTCTCTTTTTTGTCGAAGTAATGGGTCGCGATGCTGGCTTTATTGCAGTGAACTGTGCTATTGGGGGTGGTGCGGTAGCAATGCTAGTGCCAGAGCATAATTGGAGTTTAGAAGATCTAATTAAAAGACTTAGAAAGGGCGCAGCTAACCAAAAAGCCTCCAATGTGGTCATCGTAGCCGAAGGATGTAAGCTTGGTTCTAGTTATGATATCGCAGCTAAAGTAAAGGAACAACTCGATTATTTTGACATACGGGTATCCGTTTTGGGGCATTTGCAAAGAGGAGGTTCACCTACCACTTCAGACCGAGTACTGGCCAGTAGAATGGGAGTTGCAGCTGTAGAAGGGCTGCTAAACGGCCAATCCAATGTGATGGTTGGGGTCATCAATAATAAAATAGCCTATACTCCTATAAGTGAAGCTGTAAAAACTGTGAAGAGGCTCGATGATGATGAGTTCCGAATTGCCAAGATCCTTTCTATATAGCAAGTTCTCTAAATCTAATCATCCGATGGGGTGACCAATGTTATTTTGCTCCCTCAATCAAAACAACGAGAATTGAAAACAAAAAAGGCTCAGCATTGCTGAGCCTTTTTTGTAGTCCGTAGGGGAATCGAACCCCTGTTACCAGGATGAAAACCTGGCGTCCTAACCCCTAGACGAACGGACCATTAACTTGCAGAGGAGGAGGGATTCGAACCCCCGGTACCTTTCAGTACAACGGTTTTCAAGACCGCCGCATTCGACCACTCTGCCACTCCTCTGTGTGTGATCTCCCATTTGGGACTGCAAAGATAGCCGTAATTTTATTTTTGCAAACAGCTTAGCGAAAAATTATTATTCTATTGATTCGCGTATGTTCATTTTGGCTTTATGGATGGCTGCGTTCATCTCAAAACCAACTAAAAGGATCAAAGAAATTATAAATAACCATAGCATAAACACCAATAGAACACCTATTGAGCCATATAGCTTATTATAGTTACCGAAGTTATTCACGTAATATGAAAAGCCGAATGATGCCATAATGATGGCCAAAGTAGAGAAGACTGATCCAACGCTTAAAAAATGCCATCGCTCGTGAATTGCAGGTGCAAAGTAATAGATCGATGAAATGGCAAATTGAAAGATGATATAAAGAAAAACGAACCTAAGAATAAAGAGGATGTCTACTGAGATGGTATCGTTGACTATTGATCTGATTTCTGAATCAGTTAATAGCTGCTGACCTACAATCAAAAGGGCAATAGAACTAATGAATGAAATAGATAAAATAAAAATCAGCCCAGTCGCTGTAAGCCGCACGGAGAAAAAACCACGCGTTTCTATGGTTTTATAGCATGCGTTGAAAGCTCCCATTAATGAGGTCATACCATTTGTTGAAAGAATCAGAGTCATGATAAAACCAAATGACAGTAAGCCTCCTCGTTCTTTGCTGATTATATCGTGGATGGTCGTTTCGGCAGCAGCATAAAGGTTGGCGGGTAGAATATTCTCCAAAAAGCCAATGATTTCATCATTGGTCAAATCAGGGAAGAAATTCTGGATATAAGGGGTGAGTGTGAATAGGAAAATTATGGCGGGAAAGATGGCCATTGTAAAGCTAAACGCGACCCCATTGGCCCGGTCTAGGATTTCGTCATTCGACATTTTAGTAAGGAATATGATGATAGCATCATAAAGCCCGATCTTGTCCTTTCCTATTTTTATGCGCTGCAAAAAGGCCACTAGCTGCAAATACAGCTTATTCTCGAAAATCAGGTGCAGTATCCTATTTTTCATGGTAGAATGGACTAAGGATTTCTATCATAGCTTGCGGAGCTCTTGCAATCTTATTCGTTTTCATGTCTATAAAAACCAAAGTAGTATAACCTTCATTAATCAGTTCTTGATTTTGGTTTCTTATTTCATAATCGAAACGCATCCTTACTTTTGGTAATTCAGCAATGCTCACTTTTATCTCCAAAAGGTCATCATACTTGGCAGGGACATGGTATTTACTAAAATTTTCATGCACTGGCATCATGATTCCCGCTTTTTCCAGTTCAACATAATTTAGGCCTATTTGTCTCAGAGCTTCTACCCGGGCTACTTCATAATACATGGCATAGTTGCCATAATAAACATAGCCCATTTGGTCTGTTTCTGCGTATCGTACTCTTATTTGACAATTGGCTGTATACATTGTTATCTGTAAATCCTTCTTTCGTTTAAGGCTTTTTGAAATAGGGCAGCATTCTTATTGTGTTCAACCAAAGTTTTGGCAAAACGATGATAACCCGAAAAGTCCTCTTTCGCACACATATAAATGTAGTCATGGACTTCATGATTCAATACCGCATCGATTGAACTTATGGTAGGAAGGTTAATTGGCCCAGGTGGTAAACCTCTATTCATGTAGGTATTGTAGGGGCTTTGGACTCTTTTAAACTCGTTCAAAACCCTTTGTATCGTAAAGTCACCAAGCGCATAAACCAAAGTTGGGTCTGCTTGCAAGGCTATGTTTTTCTTCAACCTATTCAAATACAAACCTGCGATTGTAGGTCTTTCGTCATCCTTGATGCTTTCGGCTTGCACTATTGAGGCCAGAATGGAAACTTCGATGGGTGTCATTTCCAACCCTTTTGCTTTAGAAAGTCGGTCAGCATTCCAGTACTTTTGATGCTCGGCCACCATTTTGGCAAAAAGCTCTTTGGCCGTTATAGTCCAATACACTTCGTATGTATTGGGCAAAAAGAGAGTCATCACGTTTTCGGTATTGACACCGAACTGACTTAAAAAATCATTGTTTTCCAGCAAAGACTCAAATTCCGAAGTTTCAATTCCTGTGTTTTCGGTAATCTTTTGGGCCAATTCAAATTTTAGCCGAACATTATTGAAAGTGATTCTTACCGGTTTCTGATTTCCCGCCCTTAGCATTCTGACTGCCGCAAGGTTAGACATTCCTGAATTTAGCTGGTAGACCCCTGGCTTTACAAGATCTTGATAGCCTAAAACTTTGGAGACAAAACTAAAAGAGATCACATCATTGATGATATTGGCGTCATAAAACTTATTCCTTACGTCATCAAAGTCATCTTCCTTTTGAATGATGATGGTTTGGTCTTGTTGGTCGAGCAAAATATTGGCGCCATAAAAGACTTGATAAAAATAGAAGCTGAAGGAGGTGAGCAGTACTGAAAATACTACCATCCCGAGCATGAAAATCTTTCTTTTCTTCATTTGGTCACAAAAATAGGCTTTTTGCCTAACTTCGATTCGCTAAAATAACTCGAATGCCTGCCGAATTGATTAAACTTTATGAAGAAAATCCAGAACGGGTCAAAATTGATGCTGTCGTGGACGTATTAAGGTCGGGAGGAGTGATTATTTATCCAACGGATACGGTTTATGGTATTGGCTGCGATTTCACAAATGCCAAGGCAGTTGAAAGAGTTTGCAAGATCAACGGAGTAAAGCCACAGAATTTATCTTTTATCTGCTATGATTTAAGCGAGATATCATCTTACGTCAAGCAATTAAGTACTCCAATTTTCAAAGTAATGAAAAAGGCGTTGCCAGGGCCATTTACATTTATATTGAATTCTAATAGTTCGGTGCCTAAAATTTTGAATGCCAAAAAGAAAACCGTTGGTATTCGGGTGCCCAACAATAACATTGCTCGTTCTATTGTCAAGGAACTAGGAAATCCAATCATCACGAGTTCAATTCATGATGAAGATGACTTGATTGAGTATTCTACCGATCCTAGTTTGATATTTGAGAAGTATGTCAACTTGGTGGATTTGGTCATTGACGGTGGATATGGAGGCAATATTCCATCCACTGTTATTGATTGTTCCAATGATGAATTTGATGTTATAAGAGAAGGGCTGGGGGATATTCAGCAATACATTTGATGAAAACAATCCTAATAGAGTCTCAATACCTTCCTTCGGTGGCTTATTTTTCTGTCCTCTATCAAGCTGAAAAGGTAATTATTGAGGTCAATGAATGGTTCGAGAAAAGATCGTATCGGAATCGGTGCACAATTTTAACGGCCAATGGCAAATTAGACTTGACGGTGCCTGTGCATGGTGCGAACAAAAAGATTTTGACCTCTAAAATTGAAATCGACTATCATGAAAAATGGGTGAACAATCATTGGCGTGCGATTCAATCTGCTTATGGGAAATCTCCTTTTTTTGATTTTTATGCCGATGGATTTGAGTCAATTCTCAAATCACAGGAAACAAACCTTTTTAACTTAAACCAAAAGCTACTGACAATCTGTCTAAAATATCTCCAGATTGACACGAAAGTGACTTTCACTACTTCTTTCGAAAAAAAACCAAAAGCCGAAATTACAGACCTTCGAAGCGCGCTGCACCCTAGAAACCCCTTTTCTGACCTAAAGTGGTTTAACCCCGACCCCTATCAACAAATATTTGGCAGCAACTTTGTTTCCAACCTCAGCATCTTAGACCTTTTGTTTTGCACTGGGCCAGAAGCCCTAAAGGTTTTGAAGCAATCAGTTGTTATGTTGGAGAACAATTAGTTTAATGATTACGTTTTGTGGTAGGTCGTTACTAGATTCTTAGTATATTGATCTAACCTTATTATATGTTTTAGAACAAGCCATTCAGAAAGGAATAAATGGAAGCTAAATTTTCGAATAGAGTCAAAGAGGTAATTTCTCTAAGCCGTGAAGAGGCCTTAAGATTGGGGCATGACTACATCGGTACAGAGCACCTCTTGCTCGGAATGATCAGAGAAGGAGAAGGCGTAGCCGTGAGTATCCTAAAAAAATTGGGAACCTCATTAGAAGAGTTGCGTGAATCAGTTGAACGTGCCACGAAAGGCACCGCCAATCACAATGTCAAAAATCTGGCGAATATTCCTTTAACTAGGCAGTCAGAAAAAGTGTTGAAAATCACCTATTTAGAAGCCAAGATATTCAAGAGTCAATTGATTGGAACGGAGCATTTACTCCTTTCCATATTAAGGGATGAGGACAATATCGCAACTCAAATATTAGAAAAATTCGATGTTAACTACGAAGTGGTAAAAGAAATGCTAGAATATCAAACTGACAGCGATGGCCCAATGGCATCTTCGGACACTGACGATTCAGATGAAGAATCTTCAAAAATGTTTGGAGGAGGCTCTGGAAGTACTGGCGATAAGCCAGGAAACAAAGGCAATGAAAAATCAAGAACTCCAGTTTTAGACAACTTTGGAAGAGATCTAACCAAGTATGCCGAAGAGGATAAATTAGATCCGATTGTCGGCAGGGAGAAGGAAATCGAAAGAGTTGCTCAAATCTTGAGCAGAAGAAAGAAGAACAATCCAATCTTGATTGGTGAGCCGGGTGTTGGTAAATCTGCCATTGCAGAAGGTTTGGCCCTAAGGATTATTCAAAAAAAGGTATCAAGGGTGCTCTTCAATAAAAGAGTAGTTACACTCGATTTGGCCTCGCTTGTGGCTGGAACAAAGTACAGAGGTCAGTTTGAGGAGAGAATGAAGGCCGTGATGAACGAGCTGGAAAAATCACCAGAAGTGATACTCTTCATCGATGAGCTCCATACCATTGTAGGGGCTGGTGGAGCTTCAGGTTCTTTAGATGCGTCCAACATGTTTAAACCAGCTTTGGCAAGGGGCGAAATCCAATGCATTGGAGCGACAACGCTTGATGAATACAGACAATACATTGAGAAGGATGGTGCATTGGCAAGGCGTTTTCAGCAAGTAATGGTAGACCCAACAACCGTGGAGGAAACCGTTCAAATCCTAGCCAATATCAAGGATAAATATGAAGATCACCATCATGTGAATTACACTCCTGAAGCGATTAATGCTTGCGTAAAACTGTCAGATCGATACATTTCTGACCGCTTTTTACCGGATAAAGCCATAGATGTTTTGGATGAATCTGGCGCTAGAGTACACATCAATAATATTCACGTTCCTGAGGATATCGTAAAGCTTGAAGAAGCCATCGAGGATATCAAAAAGGAAAAAAATAGGGTGGTGAAAAGCCAAAAATATGAAGAGGCTGCCCAATTGAGAGATAAGGAAAAGAAGCTTATCGATCAGTTAGATAGGGCCAAGGCGAAATGGGAAGAAGATAGTAAAGCAAAACGCTATACTGTGGACGAAGAGAATGTAGCCGAGGTGATTGCCATGATGACCGGTATACCTACAAAACGAATTGCTCAAAAGGAGCAATCGAAATTGGTGGGAATGGGCGATGAGCTGAGAAAGAGAGTGGTGGGCCAAGATGAGGCCATAGCCAAATTGACCAAAGCCATTCAAAGGACTAGAGTAGGCCTAAAAGATCCTACAAAACCGATCGGCTCTTTCGTTTTCTTAGGCCCGACAGGGGTAGGTAAAACGGAATTGGCCAAAGAGCTTTCTACCTATTTATTCGACAAAGAGGATTCTTTAGTACGAATTGATATGAGTGAGTACATGGAGAAATTCTCGGTATCTCGCTTGGTGGGAGCGCCTCCTGGTTATGTAGGTTACGAAGAGGGCGGCCAGCTTACTGAGAAGGTAAGAAGAAAGCCCTATTCAGTGGTTTTACTAGATGAGATTGAAAAAGCACATCCAGATGTTTTCAATATCTTACTTCAAGTTTTGGATGATGGTATTTTAACCGATGGATTGGGTAGAAGAGTTGATTTCAGGAATACAATTATCATTATGACCTCCAACATTGGTGTTAGAGATCTTAAGGATTTTGGTGCCGGAATTGGCTTCAATACACAAACCAGAAAGGAAAATGAAGACAATGTGATTAAAGATACTATTCAAAGAGCTTTGAAGAAGACCTTTAGCCCAGAGTTTTTAAACCGTTTGGATGATGTGATCATTTTCAATTCATTAGGAAGAGAGGATATTCACAAAATCATTGATATCACGCTTAAAAAGCTCTTGAATCGCATTGATGAAATGGGATACAAGGTGGAGCTCACCGAAACGGCCAAAGACTTTTTGGCTGACAAAGGCTTCGATCCGCAGTACGGTGCACGTCCGCTCAACCGGGCGATTCAGAAGTACCTGGAAGACCAAATTGCTGAAGAGCTTTTGAAAGGCGAGATCAATGAAGGTGATACACTTTTGGCAGACTATGAGGCAGGTGCAGAGCAGTTGACCCTCAAAGTGAAGAAAAAAAGAGGCCGCAAAAAAGAAGAAGAAGACCCGAAATAGTCTTTAACCCATAAATCGAACAAAGCCCCGACTTGTCGGGGTTTTTTTATGTGAACAACGTAATTTCAGTGTTCTATCAATTGAATGTGGTCCTTTCCAATTAGATGATTGAAACTATAAAGGTTAAATAAAATTGATTAAACTCAATCCACAAGGATGCAATGAATATTTGCATTATAATTCAGTGAGTATTCGTTACCTTTTACCCTGATTTATAAAATTGGGTTTAAGATGAACCGAATCAAAGAAGCTCTAAAGGACAAGGGGATAACCCAAACTTGGCTTTCCAAACAAATGGGCAAGAGTTACAATACGATTAATGAGTACGCTCGAAATAAAAGACAACCGAGATTGGAAGACTTATATGAAATTGCGGAAATACTGAATATTTCTGCTAAGGACTTACTAATTGACAAAACGGAACTAAGGTGAGTAAGAAAGAGAAAAACCTAGATATTTTTATCAGTAAACTGTTAGATAGCGCTAAAATTAGATATAGTGCTGATGGAAGTAACATCAAAGAAATTAACGATGCGTTAAAAACTGCTTCTAAAAAAGGAACAGGAAGGGTTGGATTTCCTGAATTTGTGGGAATTTCAAAAGATTTCATAATTGTAGTTGAAGACAAAGCGGAACTTGAAAAACAAGCCAACTATTCGGACGAAGCAGAGACCAAATTGTCAACAGATATTAAATCACTGAAAGACTTTGCTGAAAATGGTGCTTTACATTACGGTAAGCATATTATTGAAAATACTAACTTCAAGAAAGTATTTGCCTTCGGTTGTTCTGGTGATGAAAAACACCATATAATCCGACCTATCTTTATCGACCAAAGTGGCTACAAGCTTTTAAAACCAGTTGAAAATTTTGAAAATTTCTCTAATGAAAATATCGAAAGATATTATCGAGAACAAGTTCTTGAAGAAACGCCAGTTGAGACTTTGGAACTTGAAGAGGTTCTAAAAAAATCGGCTGAACTTCACGAAGCGTTGCGAAATTATGGGCAATTAGGGGACTCAGAAAAGCCGCTGGTAGTTTCGGCTATTCTCTTGGCTCTTAGAGAAGATGCCAATATTGCTGACCAACTGAAAGGCGACAACTTAAAAACAGATGGGAAGATTATTTATGATGCCCTTTCTACGCATATGACACGTGTAGAAGTAAAGCCAGAAACTAAGAAGGAGCAGGTTCTGGCTCAATTCGATATAATAAAAAATAGAACCTTACTGAACCAAATTGATGAGCGTCTAGAGAAAACACCTTTGAAGTATTTTACTGAATTCTTGCAAAAGAATGTTTATGCAAGCGTTGTCGCTAATTCAACAGAAGATGTTTTGGGTCGTTTCTATGGTGAGTTTATACGTTATAGCGGTGGAGATGGACAAACTTTAGGCGTTGTACTTACTCCAAGTCATATTACGGATATTTTTTGTGACTTAGTAGACTTAAAACCAGCAGACATAGTCTTTGACCCTTGTTGTGGAACGGGTGGATTTTTAATTTCAGCAATGCACAAAATGTTGGAGCAAGCAAAACCCGAGGAAATCGAAATAATTAAAAAGGAACGTATTCACGGAATAGAAATTCGGGAAGATATGTTTTCGATTGCTACTACCAATATGATTCTGCGAGGAGATGGAAAAAGCAACTTGATAAAAAACGACTTCCTAAAGCGGGATGTAAAATCAATGCGAGCAAATAATTACTCTGTTGGCTTTATAAATCCACCGTATTCACAGGCTAAAGGAAAAGACACCGCTCATTTATCAGAAATTCACTTCATTGAGCATTTATTAGACGGTTTAACAGACAATGGTCGTTGTGTAGTTATAGTCCCTCAATCTACAATGGTTGGAAAAACGTCTGATGATAAGAAAGTCAAAAAGCGCATTCTAACCAAACACACTTTAGAAGGTGTAATTACACTTAACAAGGAAACTTTTTATGGTGTGGGGACAAATCCTTGTATTGCCATTTTTACGGCTCATAAACCGCATTCAGGCAAGAAGTTTTGCAAATTTATTAACTATGAAGATGATGGTTTTGCAGTTCGTAAACATGTTGGTTTAGTTGAAACAGAAAGAGCAAAAGAAAGGAAAGCACACCTTCTCAACTGTTGGCTACACGATTCACCAGCAGAAACGAAATTTATGGTTAAAACTACCATAGAACCCGATGACGAATGGTTACACTCATTCTACTATTTCAATGATGAAATACCTAAAGCAGAAGATTTTGAGCAAACTATATCAGACTATCTGACATTCGAGTTTAATATGGTTATGCAGGGAAAGGAATTTTTATTTGAAAATGCTAGATAAAATGGATTTAGAACTTAAAAGTAAAGATTGGAAAGAGTTTGACTTAAAAGAGATTTTCCCAAAAATCCAACGTGGGAAAAGGCTTAAAAAAGCAGACCACCAAAAAGGTAAAGTTCCTTATGTCTCTTCAACAGCTTCAAATAACGGAGTTGATGGATTTATTGGCAATAGCGAAGGGGTTCGTACATTTTCTGATTGTCTTTCGCTCGCTAATAGTGGTAGTGTTGGGTCTTGCTTTTATCAACCTTATAAATTTGTTGCAAGTGACCACGTGACCAAATTAGAAAATCCCAAGTTCAATAAATATGTTTACCTATTCCTCTCAAGCGTGGTAAGCAGAATTTCAGAAAAGTACAGTTTCAATCGTGAAATAAATGATACTCGCATTAAGAAAGAAAAAATACTTCTTCCAGTAAACAAAGACGACAATCCTGATTTTGACTTCATGGAAAAGTTCATGCGTGACAAGGAATCAAAATTAGTAGCAAAGTACAAAAATTATATATCATTGAATATCAATGACTTAAATCATGGGGGGGTAATCCCCTTAAGTGAAGTTGAGTGGTTAGAGTTCGAAATCGAAACTATATTTAACATTCGCTCAGGAAGGCGTTTGACAAAGGCAGAAATGAAAAAAGGTACTAAACCTTTTGTGGGTGCAACAGACTCAAACAACGGCATAACAGAATTTGTCTCTAACTCTAATGGTTCTGAAGACTCAAATGTCTTGGGAGTAAATTATAATGGTAGCGTAGTTGAGAATTTTTATCACCCATACAAAGCAATTTTTTCAGACGATGTCAAGCGGTTAAGTTTTAAGGAAATTGAAGGTAATCGGCATTTATTTTTATTCGTGAAAACCCAAATCCTCAAACAAAAAAATAAATATCAGTATGGATATAAGTTTAATGGTACTAGAATGAACAGACAAAAAATAATGCTTCCCGTTAACGAGAACAAGAAACCCGACTACGACTATATGGCAAACTATATGAAGCAGATGGAATTTAAAAAACTGAATGAATATATAAACACAAAGATAAGCAGCACGATTCACGCTTAATAGTGACTTGATTAAGACTTCGATAATGTTAATCGAACTAATTTATTGAGTTGTTTTAGTGCGTAAAATTGCCTTGTGAAGAATATTTAAATCAAAAAAGAAAAGGAGTCCCGTATGAACTCCTAATCAACCAAAACATAAATTGTATAAATTATCGGACCACGAATGGGTTCGAGAACTTCTCATTTGTAACGAAGTTTTCGTCTGTTAGTGTATTTAAAAAGGCAACTAATGCGTCAATTTCCTGACCATTGAGGTTCATTCTTCTCACTTGACCATTTTGAACGCGCAATCTATTGTCCAGTGTAGGGCTATTTTGAATGCCATTGTTATAGAATTGAATCACATCGCGCAGCGTAGCAAATCTTCCATCGTGCATGTAAGGAGCCGTAAGCGCAATGTTTCTTAAAGAATTCACTTTGAACTTACCCCTATCTTGGTTGTTGCCATTCACTCCTCCAACACCTTCATCGGTAATTACTGCATCCAATCCGTTATTTCGAGCTTGATCTCCTGAAAAGGTGACGGTTTCATGACAATTGCTGCACTGTGTTCTTCCACTAAAAAATAGGTTCTTCCCCAAGTTTTCTAATTGACTAAAGTTTGGAAAGTCATTGTTCTCAATATTGTTGACTTGTGCAGCGCCAATATCGAATTTGGCTTGGTAAGAAACCATAGAGCGCACGAATTGGCTCAAAGCTCTGGAAATTCGATTTTCGGTTACCTCTGTCGTTCCAAAGGCATCTTGAAATAGCGGCTGATAATAATCAGTCGATTGAATTTTGGCCACTAATTCCGATAAGGTAAGTCCCATTTCTACCTCATCCTGGATGGGCAATAATACTTGAGCCTCTAAATTGGCCGCCCGCTCGTCCCAAAAGAAGCGTCCATTGTTATAGTAGCGAGCATTGGCCAGGCCCATGGAATTTCTGCCTGTGGTACCGCCTAAAAATCCTATGCTTAATCTCCTTGTGTCAGCAAAGCCATCTTCTTGTAAATGACAAGAAGCACAAGCTGTAGTATTGTTTGCGCTCAACTGCTTATCGTAAAACAACACCCTACCTAATGTTGCTCCTGCATCCGATACAGGATTGTTGTTAGGCGTGTTATCGATGTTCTGAACGTTGTTGACCCTAAAATGAGCGGGTAAATCGGGCGCTGCATAGTTGTAGCGCACGGTTGGCAATGATAGGACATCCGAAAAATCTTCATTTAACGCGGTGTCTAACTCATCAATTTCTGTTGCTGTATTAGAGCAGGAGAATAGCAGCGTAATCATTAGGCCACTAATGAACAAGGCATTTTTCATTTTAAAAGTGTTTTTGCTTGGTCAGCAATTCGCCTTGACCTTCAAGGCTGGTAATTTAAGTTGAGTAAATAATTAACCGCCCCTTTGTGGTGGAGGGCGTCTTTCCGAAGGGCCTTCTCTGGGAGGTGGCCTGTCTCCCTTTGGTCCTTCAGTTGCTCCTTGTCCTCTTAGAATTTTTAATATGGTATCATCAAAAACTTTCTTCTGTTGTTCGTTGCAAATGCTTCGGATATCCGAAAAGTGCTTAAAAGTTGAAAACTCGATTTGACTTTGAATTTGCCCCAACTTGCTTGTCAGCTCTTGTGCTTTTAAGGCTGAGTTAGGGCTTTTTAGTAATTCATGAAGTTCATCTCGGCTTTCCCTTGACTGTTTGCGCAAGCTTTCAACCAATTGGAAATGATTATCTCTCAGTGATTTAACTTGCTGTTTCTGATCAGCCGATAATTTTAATTGCTCTTCAAGAAATCTGCCCCCTCCGTTGCCGGGTCTACTCGGGTTTCTTCCATTTTTTCCTAACCAAACAAAAGTCAACAACAAGACATTGATGATTACCAAGCCGATAACGGCACCACCGAGTATTTTATTTCTTTTGATAAAATCCATGCTAGTAATCGTTTAAATAGTCGTAGCTACTTGTTGAAGAAGAATACTCCTCAGTAAACATTTCAAGGGCCGTTTTACTTTCTGTGCTTTCACTATTTTGGGCCGAAATAAAAACTACACTCGCTACATTGAACATCAACACAACCACCAGCATGGCCAAATTCAATTTCATATTCGCTAGGAAAGCAAATCGACCATAACTGGGCGCAATATCTCTTTCCATTCTAGCCTGAAGCCGAGTAAAAAAGAAGGGATTAAGCTCGGCTGCTTGTATGCCATCGAGGCTTTTCATGGTCTCTTCAATTTTTTGTGCTATGTCTTGCTCGTTTTTCATGTCTCAAAATTTTAGATGCTGTTTGTTGATCAAAACTTGCGTTAGTCTTTAAAATTTTTTTCGTAATAATATTTCAGGCTGACTTGAAGGTTCTTTTTAGCCCTGAACATTAATGATTCCACCGAGGAAAGGCTCGTTTCCATGATTTCGCAGATGTCTTGATAGGCCAGCCCCTCTACTTTATGTAAGGTAAATGCCACTTTTTGTGCTTCGGGCAATTGTGCGATGGCTTTGAAAAGCACGGCTGCATTTTCTTGCTGCTCCATAAGTACACCTGGGTGATCGAACCCTGCCAGGTCAACACCCTTTTGATCCTTACTGCCTGTTAATGACTGAAGGAAGGCGAAT
>Ga0066644_10000966_pt1 | contig 17077 bp, 16 predicted proteins | sample CryGeyCG2114_020_FD_62735 | JGI IMG/M metagenome (GOLD analysis project Ga0066644, IMG submission 62735) | Groundwater microbial communities from aquifer - Crystal Geyser CG15_big_fil_post_rev_8/21/14_0.20 | ecosystem: Environmental > Aquatic > Deep subsurface > Groundwater | place: USA: Utah...
CCGACGGCGATGGAGCCGCCGGTCCGTGTCTATGACACCTCCGGCCCTTATGCCGATCCGGACGCGAAGATCGATGTCGAGGCCGGCCTGCCGCGCTGGCGCACAGAGCGCATTGCCGCGCGCGGCGGGGTGGAATTCTGCGAGGGCCGCGAACCCACACCGCTGGATAATGGCGGCGCCACCGGCAAATACCTGGCACGGGCGTTTCCGGTGCGGCACAAGCCACTGCGAGCCATCCCTCCCTCGTCGCTGCGCGACACTCCCCCCGCAGGCGGGGGGAGAAAAAGCGCCACACCTCTTTCCTCCCCCGTTCACGGGGGAGGTGCCGAGCAGAAGCGAGGCGGAGGGGGGAGATACCCCATCACCCAGATCGAATTTGCCCGCGCCGGCCTCATCACCGATGAAATGATCTATGCCGCCGAGCGCGAGAATCTCGGCCGCCGGAACGCCCTCCCGGATGCTGCGAAGAATCTTGCGGATGGCGAGAGCTTTGGCGCGTCCGTGCCGGAATTCGTCACCCCGGAATTTGTCCGCGACGAGATTGCGCGCGGGCGGGCGATCATCCCGGCCAATATCAACCACCCGGAGCTGGAGCCGATGGTGATCGGCCGCAATTTCCTGGTCAAGATCAATGCCAATATCGGCAATTCCGCCGTCGCCTCCTCGGTTGAGGAAGAGGTCGACAAGATGGTCTGGGCCATCCGCTGGGGCGGCGATACGGTGATGGATCTGTCGACGGGCAAGAATATCCACAACACGCGCGAATGGATCCTGCGCAACTCGCCCGTCCCCATCGGCACCGTGCCCATCTATCAGGCGCTGGAAAAGGTCGGCGGTGTCGCCGAGGACCTCAGCTTCGACATTTTCGCCGACACGCTGATCGAACAGGCCGAGCAGGGGGTGGATTATTTCACCATCCATGCCGGCGTGCGCCTGCCCTATGTACCGCTCACTGCCGACCGGGTGACGGGCATTGTCAGCCGCGGCGGCTCCATCATGGCGAAATGGTGCCTCGCCCATCACCGGGAGAGCTTCCTCTATGAGCGCTTTGCGGAAATCTGCGAGATCATGCGCGCCTATGATGTCAGCTTCTCTCTGGGCGATGGCCTGCGCCCCGGCTCCACGGCGGACGCGAACGACCGCGCCCAGTTTGCCGAGCTGGAAACCCTGGGCGAGCTGACCAAAGTCGCCTGGGATCATGGCTGCCAGGTGATGATTGAGGGCCCCGGCCATGTCGCCATGCACAAGATCAAGGCGAATATGGACAAGCAGCTGGAAACCTGCGGTGAGGCGCCCTTCTACACGCTGGGCCCGCTCACCACGGATATCGCGCCGGGTTATGACCACATCACCTCGGGGATCGGCGCGGCAATGATCGGCTGGTTTGGCTGCGCCATGCTCTGCTATGTCACGCCGAAAGAGCACTTGGGCCTGCCCGACCGCGACGATGTGAAGACGGGCGTTGTCACCTACAAGATCGCCGCCCATGCCGCCGACCTTGCCAAGGGCCACCCGGCGGCGCGCCTGCGCGATGATGCCCTGTCACGGGCGCGCTTCGAATTCCGCTGGGAGGACCAGTTCAATCTCGGCCTCGACCCGGAAACTGCGCGCGATTTCCATGATCAGACCCTGCCCAAGGACGCCCACAAGGTGGCGCATTTCTGCTCCATGTGCGGGCCGAAATTCTGCTCGATGAAAATCACGCAGGAAATCCGCCAGGAGTTCGGGAGCGCCCGGGCACCGAATGACGTTGGCCAAACCAAAACACCTCATCCTGAGCTGCGAGCGAATGCGAGCCTCGAAGGAGCGGACATCACGCCTGCCGGCATCGAACAGGGCCTGGCGGAGAAGGCACGTGAATTCAATGAAAAGGGCGGGGAGATTTATCTCTCCGAGGACGGCTCGACCCGGGAGGCGATTGACTGACCCCTCACTGCTCTTGTGTCGTGTCGAAAGCCCGGGAGCCCGTCCGGGCAGCGTTTGCCAGCGTAGAGCGGCGCTCATGCAATCAGGAATTCATAAATCGAGATAGGCAGTGAGAGCAGCCAGATCTGCATCGCAATCCTCCGCCCGCATTGGCCTGTCGAGCACGGCAGAAAGCGTTGCGGGTGGTTTGATCGCCTCGCCGATGACGGGCTCGACAATATCGGCGAATTTGTACGGGTGCGCTGTTGCGGCGATGAGCCAGTTACGCCCAAGCCGCGCTTGACAGAGGCGGGCATACGCTTCCGCTCCGCAGGCTGAATGGGGGCACCAAGTATAGCCGAACCGCGCATGGTCGGCCTTGATCCGGTTCCGGATAGCATCATCGTCAACCCGTTCGACGATCAAGCCGGAAACATCAAGATGACCGGCCTCCAGGCGCTCGAAATTGCTCGGTGTGCCGACATCCATGGCATTGGCAATCGTAACCACGGAGGGCCGGGGCATATAAAGGCCGCTCCTTGCCCAGTCGTGCAGTGTCGCATTGGCATTGGTCGCCAGGACAACAGTCCTGATCGGGGCACCACAGGCCCGCGCGATCAAGGCGGCGACGCCATGGCCAAGATTGCCGCTCGGGATGATAAGGCCCGGTGTTTCGCCGGTCTGAGCTTGGTGCCGTACCGTTGTGAAGGCAAGATAGGCGGCCTGTGGCAGAAGCCGGGCGATATTGATGGAGTTCGCACTGGTCAACCGGTGACGGCGGGTCAGGTTGCGATCACTGAAGGCGGATTTAACCAGTTTCTGACAGGAGTCGAAATCGGCATTGACCTTGAGTGTTGTGACGGGCGTGTCCCAGCAGGAAAGCTGATGCGCCTGAAACGGGGATACGCGGCCATCCGGATACAGGATCACAGCGCGCAGGGCAGACCGGCCTTCGGCGGCGCAACCGACGGCCCCGCCGGTATCGCCGGAGGTTGCCGCCAGAACTGTAAATGGTGCCGCCGGGTCACCGAGCCGGTCCAGGCAAGCCATGAGAAAGCGTGCCCCGAAATCCTTGAAAGCACCTGTGGGCCCGTGAAACAGTTCCAGCACGGAGAGACCGTCCTCAAGACCGATCTCCGCAAGGGGAAAGTCGAAAGCTTCGGTGCAAATGGATGCCAGAGACTCTTCAAGAACATCGCCTTCAAAGAAGGGGGCAAGAAATCCGGCGGCGAATGAGGCGAGATCGCTGGCCGCCTCTGCGCCCTGCACCGCTTCCGCTGGCAACGTCTCCGGCATGAAAAGCCCACCATCTGCCGCCTGACCGGCGCAGATCGCTTCGCTCAGTGAAGCCGCGGGGGCAATGTTGCGCGTGGACCGGAATTTCATCTAACTGAGTCCGGCACGGTTTCCAGCCGCAAACCGCCGCTGGCCAACGGCGCGCGATAAGCCTTGGCCATGCGCCCAGCTGCAGAGAAAGCGCTGGCCATTGCCGCCTCGACCGCATCGGCCGTGTCATCATCCGCCCACGCAAAAACAGACGGACCGGAACCGGAAAAGGAGCAACCGAGCGCTCCGGCGTTAAGGGCAGCGGCCTTTATGGATGGCAATTCAGGGAGCAGGAAGGTGCGCTGGGGTTCGACCAGGACATCGTCCAGACCGGCGCGGATCAGTTCACGGTCACCGGTTGCGCAGCCCAGAGTGAATGCGCTGATATGTCTGGCATGCTCGACCGCGGTTTTCATCAAGACCTTTTCGGCAAGCACCTTGCGGGCTGCAGAGGTTTCTGTTTCGGCCGCGGGGTGTAACAGTATGGCGGTTATCCCGGCCGGTGCCGGCAGCGATGCAATCAGCGCCGGTTCGAGGCGCGCGGCTATGACCAGACCACCATACAAGGCGGCCATGACATTGTCCCAGGGCGGCGGATCCGCGGACACACGCTCTCCTGCCAATGCAAAGACCAGGAGATCAGCGGTTTCAAAGGGCCGCTCCAATAACGCATTGACAGCAGCAGCCGCAGCGACTGCGGAAGCAGCCGAGCCACCCATGCCGGCGCTGATCGGTATCTGCTTGTCGATATCGATGCGGACACCGAAATCTGCTTCGGCCGCTTCCAAAACGGCTGCGGCAGCTGCGAGCGCAGTGTTGGCATCAGGTGCAGCAGGCAAGCGATCAACAAGTCCCGTCACATATCCAAGACGAATGCCGGATTCGGATTCCCGCCGCGCCAGGATCGTGTCACGCGCGACATCAAAGGCTTGTCCCAGAACATCATAACCGACGCCGATATTGCCGATGCTGGCCGGTGCGCTGGCCCTGGCGGACTGGATCAAGTCGACCTCCTTGCGAATGCCTCAGGCAGGTTGCAGACACGTGGGTCCGGGCGCAGACCGGTCCGGCATCTGGATATCTGGCACCGGATTATCACAGGCAGGGGAGCGCTGCATGTCCATAATGTCCGCGAACACGGCCGCCGCTGTCGGCCAGCGGCCAGCCCCCTTGCCGAATACGGCATGAATTCGGCCATTGATGTCGGTGATGAGCGCCCGGTTCTGTTCATTGCGGGCCCCTGCAAAAGGATGGGAGAGGCAAACAGGCTCGATCGTCACTGCGGCATCGACCGCATTTCCGGATGTCCTCCGGGCGCGTGCGATCTGCTTGTAGACCTTGCCGTGCGCCGCTGCCGCCGCGCACATTTCAGGCGTGATTTCGGCCAGGGATTGCTTGGCGATGTGTTCTGGTGGCAAAGAGATATCGAACGCTTCCCGGATCAGGATGGATAGCTTGTCGGCAGCATCATGACCCTCGACATCAGCCCTGGGATCAGCTTCGGCAAAACCCAGCTCTTGGGCCTCCGCCAGAGCGTCCGCGAATGCGCGGCCTTCACCGAGCTTCGACAGGATGAAATTCGCCGTGCCATTCATCACGCCCTCAAGGCCGGCCACACCCGGTGTCCGCAGTCTCCGGACCGTCTCGATCATCGGCGCGCCGCCGCCGACGGCGGCGGAATAGGCCAGCCGCGCGCCGCCGCGGACTGCCGCGTCCTTGAGAGCGTCAAAATGCCTGGCGACAGCCGCCTTGTTGGCAGTGACCACATCCACACCCGCCGAGAGCGCTTCGGCCATCAGCACGGCCGGTTCGTCGGCTCCGCCCATCATCTCTACCAGGAGATCGAGGCGGTCCGACAGGGCAATCGCCGCGTCTGATGTAAACGCCGCTCGCGCATCGCTAGAGCGGGCTCCTGGATCGCGGACGAGAACAGGGTTCAGATCGAAGAGGTCGGGGCGCCGCACAACATGATCGAGGACACCCGATCCCACTGCGCCGCAGCCCAAAAGGGCGATCCGCTTTCGCTGATTGTTTCGCAGCGCGCCGGTAATTGCCGGGCCCGGCATGATGCAGCTGGCCTGAACCGCCCCCATGGCGGCGATCTCCAGCTGTACACCCGCAGCCTCGGCCATATGGATGGCCTTGTCCTGGATCAGCCCCTCACTGGCTGCTGTGGCGGCAGTATAGTCGAGCCGGTCGAATCGGACCGCGGCCGGATTCTTCGCCGGATTGCAGGTATAGACACCATCCACATTCTTGATGAGGCGAGCGCGTCTGATCCCGATTTTCGCGGCAAGCATGACTGCTGTCAGATTTGCGCCTCCACGGCCCAGAACGGCGGCACCTGACTCGTGATGGCTGGCCGTGAAGCCGGGAACAACAATGGCATCGGCACATTCAATTTTCTTGCGCAAGCTTTCGACATCCAGACCGCACAGGCCCGCATCCAGAGGATCGCCCTCAGCGAACAATCCTATCTCACCGGGATCAACAACGATGACCCGGACCCCGATGCGATCCAGCGCCAGCCCCATGAGCGCGGCCGACCGGAATTCGCCAAGGCGCACGAGGCGCGCCCTGGCAACGGGTGATGCACCAGCCCCGACGAGCTCGCTTTCCTCGTATAATGCGTCAGTCTCGCCCTGCAGCGCGCTGGCAATCACGATCACCTTCTCGCCGGACCGGATATGCCGATAGGTTTCCGAAGCGGCTTCTGAATAGTCGGCGAGACCCGTGAGTACGGATCCCCCGAATTTGATGACGCAAAGCCGGTCGGCCTCGCGTGACGGTTCGGGTTGATCGGGGTTGGGGCTCATGGGTCTGATCCTTGGTTCGGTTCTGATTTCGATTTTGCGCAAGAAAAAACCCGCTTCCGGAGGCCGGGAGCGGGTCGGTCGGGTTTGGTTTTCGAGGTCCTGCCTCAGCCCGCGCCTGTCCGCCCCCCAATGCCGGAGGTGGTGGTGGTCGTGGTTGTGGTGGTGGGTGTGGTGCCGAAGGCACACGCCAACGGGCCATTCAGGATGGCCGGGCCAGTCGTCACGATGGAAGCCGGGCTGTTGCCCATAACCATCTCCCTCGGAGAGTCTCGGTGCCCACACCATTGCGAGCGAGGCCATAAGCCTGTTCGCATAACGGGTGCTTCGTCAATAAAGACGGTGTTGCGCAGATGCATCATTTTCCGCCTGTTTATGTAAAAAGATCAGAAAAACTACTGATAACAATAGGAAAATTATTTTTATCTCAAAGACGCCTTTTGTCCGGGACAAGGCTGTTTTCGCGCGCTTCCCTCAAACAATCTTCGTCATCCCCCGACGTGTTCGGGGGATCGGAGGGTCTCTTTTGTTTGGAGATCACCCGGATAAACCGGGTGATGACGGAAGGGTGGATGCAGATCCGGTTTCCTCCCCTGTTTACGGGGGAGGTGTTTCGAACGCAGTGAGAAACGGAGGGGGCAGGATGACACCCTCCATTCGCCCCCCTCGCCCCGGACTTGCCTGTACTCGCGAAAGCGTGTGATCCGGGGCACTCCCCCGCAAGCAGGGGGAGAAAGGCAGGCGAACAGCCCGGCAGACCCGGTCCGCCTATTTGCGGTTCTTCATATGCTCCAGCCCGCCGACCTGGCCCGTTTTCTGGGACGGTTCGGAGGCGTTGTGCTTCTTCTTGATATTCTTTTCCGCTTTCGGCTTTTTCGCCTCGCGGCCCTGTTTCTGTTGGCCCTTGGCCATGGGAATAACCCTTCAGGAAGGCCGAGCGCCTTCCGCTTTGTGCCGGCCCGATGCCGGCAACAAGCAGAATATACCACGCAGCGTCACCGGCGTATGCGGGATTTATCCGCAGCGGCGCTTTGGGCCGCATACTGTGGCCGGGCGCGGCGCTGTGCCGACGCCGGAATGGCCATCATGGCCGTTGTAGTTGTAGTAGTAGTAGGAGTCGAAAGTGCAAAAACTGGAGTCTGAAAAAATTCTGCCGCTCGATTTTTCTCTTCCCCCGACTAGTTACTGAACCCAACCCGCACCCGGAGCCAGCGCCATGATCATTGTCCACCATCTTGAAAATTCCCGTTCCCAGCGCGTCCTCTGGCTGCTCGAGGAATTGGGTCTTCCCTATGAGGTCAAACGTTATGAGCGCGACCCCAAGACCATGCTCGCCCCGCCGGAACTCTATGATATCCACAAGCTGGGCAAGTCTCCCGTGATCACGGAAAACGGCATCACCGTCGCCGAGACCGGTGCCATCCTCGAATATATCCGCGACACCCACGGGGCGGGTGATCTGGCGGTCGCGCCGGGCAGCGAACAGGCGCGGGATGTGTCCTACTGGCTTCACTATGCCGAGGGCTCGGCCATGAACCCGCTACTGATGAAGCTGGTCTTCACCCAATTGCCCAACCGGGCACCTGTGCTGATGAAACCGCTGGTGAAAAGCGTCGCCAACAAGGCGCTGACCGGCTTTGTCGATCCGCGCGTCGCCGAACATGTCAGTTTCTGGGACGGCGCGCTGGAAAAAACCGGCTGGTTTGCCGGCGATAAAATGACCCTCGCCGACATCATGATGAGCTTTCCGCTGGAAGCGGTGGCCGCGCGCGGCGGAGCCGCGAAGAAGCCCAATATCGCCGCTTTCCTGGAACGCATTCATGCCCGCCCGGCCTGGCAGCGCGCGCTGCAGCGCGGCGGACCTTATGCTTATGCCTGAACCGGGGCCGGACGCAGAAAGGCCCAGAAATTGTCATTCGTGGGCAGATTGGTCAGCCTCGGGAAATCAACCGTGAAACCCGCCGCTTCTGACATTGCGGCCAGCAAGGAGGGTGTGAAATAATTGACATGGTCCGGCAGCCTTATGCCGCACCAGTTCTGCTTCATCAGGGCGGCATTCCAGGAGGCGAAATTGGGCACTTTCACCACCGCAACACCCTCCGGCTTCAACACACGGCGCAGCGCCCTGAGAACGGCCAGGGGCTCGGTCTCGTGTTCCAGATAGGAATTCAGCATCGCCCCATCAAACATATACGCGTCAAACTGCCCGAGACCTTCAGACGATGGCGCATGCCGGCAGGACCCGCCACGCACCGCGAAAGCGGCATCCGCCTCTTCTGCGAGACTGCGCGAAATCTCCACGCCAAAGGGGGTGTACAGGTCCGGCAGGGCAAGTCCCTGCTTGCCACTTCCGCAGCCGATGTCGACGACCTTTCCACCCGGCAACAGCGCCTGCAGGAAGGTTCGGGTCTCCGGCCGGGGGAAAAGATGCAGCCGCCACCGCGTTTTCTGATCGAGCCACTGGACAGCGGGCTGGGCCGTTTTCCGCCGTTTGGCCTCCAGCACGATGGCCTTGTCCCAAGAATAGAAATCCGAGAGATCGGCATAAGACGCCGCCGCGGTCAGATAGGCAAATCCGCAAGCACCACATTCACCGATCGTCCAAGGTGTTCGTCCAAGACCCAGATCGCGCGGCGCATTGGCTCCGCAATTGGGGCAAGCACGTTCGATGGGCCGCAATTCAGCTGTCATGTCATTCCCATTCCCTCGCTCGAAAACCTAGGCTCCTGAAAACACTCTGGCCAGCGCATATGCACACCCTCGACATCTGTTCAGACACATCGTTTGATGGGGGTCAGATTATGAGCCCGCGGGAGAGATGATGTTGCGTTTGGTTCTGACTGTGATGGGCCTGGTTTTGCTTGTCACTCCGGTTTCCGCACTTGATGGCGGGACCGGTCCTTTTGACGCGGCAGCAGACGCCCGCGCCGAAGTGGCGTCTGCAATGACTGCGGCTGCAGAAAACGGCAATCGCGTCATTCTGGTTTTCGGTGCCAATTGGTGCCATGACAGCCACGGTCTGGCGGATCATTTCGCGCAAGCGGATCTGCAACAGATCCTGGCCGAGAATTATGAACTGGTCCTCATTGATGTGGGCTGGCGTCACCGCAATCTCGGCATTGCCCGTGATTATGGCGTCCCGGTTATTTACGGCACACCGACCGTCCTGGTCATTGATCCCGAATTGGGTCTTTTGAACCGCGACACCCTGCATGGCTGGCATACGGCCTATTCCCGTCCCCATGAGGACGTTGTCCGCTATTTCCGTCTGATGGCGTTCAGCGTTCCCGGTGGCGGTGTGGTTGAGAATTCACACACCTATGCGGCACTCGTTGAGGAGATTGAAGCCTGGGAAAACCGCGAGGGGGCCCGTCTTTCAAACGCCTATGTCATGCTGCAGGACTGGCGCGCCACGCTGGACGAGGACTTCTCGGACGCCGGACAGGACGCGGACGCTGCTCGCCGTGTCGAATTCTATCACTCGGTTGAAGCGGCCATAGACCGCCATCGTGGGCGCATGCGGGAGGATCGCAATGCGCTTTTCTCCGCTGCCCGCGAGGCAGTGCGCGATGCGCTCTTTGAGCTCGGGAGCGATCTGACACCGGAACTGGCAACGGAGCTTGATGCGGCCCAACCCGATATCCGGCTTGATTTCCCGGACTATGGCGAGGCCCTCTTTCCCTGGGAGGAAGACGGGTGGGCACTGTGATCCGTTGGCTGATCACCCTCGTCCTGGCGATTTTGGCCGGACTGGGCTCGGCCCTCTACATGTCGGGCTGGCTGGCGTTTAATCCTCCGGGCCTATTCCGCACGATTGAGGTTGATGGCTGGACCAGCGATCCAGCGATCGGCTCTCCCGCCGCCGGGCCCTATACCCGCGCCTATGTCGCCCGCCGCGGTCTGTTGGGCCTGCGCCGTGAAGAGGCTGTTTATTATCTGCGGGTGATGGACGATGACGGTCAGCGGCTTCGGGAAAATTGCGCCTATGTTCTGGAAGGCGGGATGCCGGAGGCGCGCTGGTGGTCGGTGACGCTTTATGCCGCCGATTATTATCTGGCGCAGAATGACGACGATGCCCAGTCCATCGACCAGACGCGCGCTATGGCAGGGGAGGATGGCCTGTGGCGTGCCACAATCCAGGCCACGGATCCGGGTGATGGCTCCTTCTGGATTTCCAGCCGAAATGCCGGACAATTCGATCTGATCTATCGCCTCTACAATACCAGCCCTGCCGTGCTTGAATCGCCGGAAACGGCACTCGTGACACCTCGCATCATCCGGCTGGGCTGCGCGGGAGCGGCGTCATGATCCGTTACCTCATGGCTTTCATTCTGGTTGCGGTGGGAATTCATGCCGCCACGGTCTGGTATCTGCCGCGTCTGGCGATGAAGACGGCGATGGCGCGTTTCGAGGAGAGTGGCCTGACCGTGAACGAAATCGCGCACGTCCCGCCCACCGATGAAACCAGCCGCAGGGTTGTCCGGCCGTCACCGGATCTCTTGTATTCTGTTTGCATACTCGATCTGTCGGGCGGGCCGGTGCGTATCCGTGCTGCTGGCTGGGACGGATACATGTCGCTTTCGCTATTTGCGGCGAATACCGACAATGTCGCGGCCTTCAACAATTCACAGATCGCTGGCGATATCAGCGTGACAATTGGACAAAACGGCGTGGCCAGTGTGGCGCTGGGCAGCGAAAGGGGCATTGCCCTGATCCGCCGCCTCGCCGTAGATGATGCAAGCATGGCCCGCGCCGACGCCGTCCGCCGTGAGGGCGATATTTGCGAGGGAGCAGACCCGTCATGAACCGGATTCCCTATGCCGAACTCCATGCCTTTGCGGATGGCGATGCGCCTTTTACCGGCAATCCGGCAGGCGTCTGCCTTCTGGAGCGCTATCCTCGTGATGATGTGCTCCTCGGGATCGCGTCGTCCAACAATCTGTCCGAAACCGCCTTTCTGGTGTCGCAAGGCGGCGACCGGTGGCATCTGCGCTGGTTTACGCCGACGGTGGAGGTCGCTTTGTGCGGCCATGCCACTTTCGCGTCAGGAGCATGGGCTTTTGAAAAGGGCAGGGTGGCGGGAGACACCGCTGTTTTCGAGACCAAATCCGGCGACCTCTCTGTTCGGCAGGCGGGCAAAAACCGGTTCGCGATGGACTTGCCAGTCATTCCGTTTTCGCCGGCCGATCCCAACCCGATCGTGGTCGAGGCCCTGAGCGCCGGTGATCCGGTCGAGACCATGAATGTCAACCGTGTCCACGGCGCAGATTATCAAATGATGGTGTTTGCTGACGAAAAGACGATTCTGGATATGTCGCCAGACAAGAGCCTGCTGAAAAGCGCCTTTACCAATGTCATTGTGACCGCCCGCGGCACATCGGCTGATTTCGTGTCCCGATTTTTCGCCCCGGCGTCAGGCGTGGCTGAGGATCCGGTCACCGGGTCAGCTCATTGCACACTTGCACCTTATTGGTGCGGGAAGCTGGAACGTCCTGAACTGTCAGCCCGGCAAATTGGCCCAAGGCCGGGCGCTCTGGAGGTCAAACTGGCAGGTGACCGCGTCCTTTTGACGGGACGGGCCACCTGCTATCTTGAGGGAGAAATCCGGCTCTAGAAGATTTGCAGGCGGAATTCCGCGCCATATCCCCGGCCGCGATACGGACGATTGTACCGGCCATGCCCGCGATAATTCACAACCACTTCGATCGGCACATAACGGCCATTCCGGGCTATCCGGAAAAACTGGTTGTAGCCATTGGTGTAAACCACACCCGGCGTTCCGTGATAGGCATTATACCCACGCTGCGACCCATAGTGGTATTCATAGCGGTCGGCGATATAGGTCCAGGATCGTGGCGGACATTGAATGACACGCATGTCGCGATAGTCTTCCCGGTGATCATAGCGGCCATGGTCATAGCGCATATCACGGCGGTCTTCCCGAAGATCCGGGCAGGACGCGGCATCGAGATGCCAGACACCGGCATTGGCCGCTGGCGCCGCAAAGGCAGCGAGCGAGAGAAATCCCGCAGCGGACAGAATTTTTGCAAAGCTTTTCATCTTAAAGCCTCCTGATGCGACGTCCCTGACGCAGACAGGATTAGCGGGCCCAAGCTGTATGGAGTTTGAACAGAGGGTTCAGGAAAGCGCCGGCCCGGACTCTGCGCGGCGATTTGTCCACATACGGTCATGGACCCACCGGATTTCTGCCGCTAGGTTCCCGCGCGTCAGGGACAGGGTATTTCCGGGGAAGAAAATGCGATTATTGGCAAGTCTGATTTTTGCGCTGGCGGTTTGGTCGCCGGCGGCGTTGGCCATGAATGAGGAAGATCGGCTCTCCTCCAATGAAATTGAACGCTGGATGCGGATTGTCCAGCAAAAGCCGGGCATGACGCAGGCACCCGCCGCCCAGCAGATCACCGGCGATGACAGTTGCCGCTGGGCCAACGACAATGAGTGCGATGATCCACGCTATGGCACTGGCGCCTGCGCTGAAGGCACGGACTATTCCGATTGCTGGCGCATCCTTTCAGGCGCGGAAGACGATAGTTGCCAATGGGCCAATGATGGTGAGTGCGATGAGCCCGGCCTCGGCACGGGGGCCTGCGTGCAAGGCACGGATTCTACTGATTGCGGCGATCTGGTCCGCTTGCGTTTCCAGACCGATAGCTGCGAGACCGCTTTCGATGGCATCTGTCAGGAAGCCGAACATGGCGGCGACGGCACTTGTGAGCGCCGCACCGACCGGTCCGACTGCATCGGCCGCGAGCGCCCCCTGACGATTTTCGATCACTATTTTGGCTATGATGACCGCGTCTTCCTGGACACTGCAGCCTTTCCATGGGTCGTGGTGGGGCAAATCCGGTTTGATTCCGGTGGAGCCTGCACGGCAACGCTGATCGGTCCGGATGTGCTGATCACGGCGGCCCACTGCATTGCTGAAGAAAATTCGATTGATGCCCGCGGTACGTTCGAGACCGGCTACGCCTTGCCGGATGGCCCGCGTGAAGCCCGCGTGATCGATTATTACATGTCACCGGACTGGGATTACTCGCGCTATTCCTCCACCGATGAAATCGACGGCACCGATTGGGCCCTTCTGCGCATTGACCAGCCGCTGGGCGATCAGCTTGGCTTTGTCGGTATCCGCGCCCTGGTGGACGAAGAAGGCAATCGGGCAGCGCTGGAGGCGGACATTTATCAGGCCGGCTACAGCCATGACACCGGTGCGCACCTGTCTGGCAATATCGGCTGTCACATGATCGCTATCTATCCTGACAATACGATGGCACATGAATGCGATACCACGCGCGGCGATTCCGGCTCACCCTTCATGATCCGCGACGGCGATGACTATTTTATTGTCGCAACGGATTCCAATTTCCGCGCCAATCCGGACGGGCCGTATATCTATATTGCGGCGCGTTCGGACGAGTGGGTGCCTTATTATCCCGGCTTCCTTTCCGGAGAGCTGGGCGAGGGGTCCACCCGTCCGCGCGGTCCGGGCAAGCCGGGCGGTCCGCAAGACCCGGATGCACCGGTGATTGGCAAAGCCGGAGGCGAATAGGCCATGTTACAGGGCCGGTCCGGAATCATTCTTCTCTCCGTATCGGCCCTTATGGCTTTCGTCTATCTGATGGTGGACTATGGGCTGCCGTTTGCCTATCCCGCCACGGTCGCGCTCAAGGCGTCCGGCATTCTCCTGCTGGCAGTCTTTGCCGCCCGCCGGAGCGCCCATCTCCTGGCGCTGGCCCTGGCTTTTTCCGCCATTGGCGATGCCATGCTGGCGCTGGAACCCTCACGCCTGATATTAGGGATTGCCGCCTTCGGTCTGGCGCATCTGCTTTATGCTACGCTCTTTCTTCGGAAAATGCTCGCTGACGGAGTGCGGTCCCCTTGGGGGGGGCCGCTGGCCTTTGTCATCCTGGTCTATGGCGCGTTGATGCTTTACTGGCTCCAGCCCGGCATGGGTGATCTGCGCATTCCAGCCAGCCTCTATAACGGCATCATTCTCGTTATGGCTGCGCTCGCCATTCTGTCAAAGGTGCGGTGGATCGCGGTCATCGGGGCGTTGTTATTCGTCGGTTCCGACACGCTGATTGCGCTCGATCTTTTCAAGGGTTTCGACCCCGCCTGGCGCGGACCGGCGGTCTGGATCAGCTATATTGCGGCGCAATTCTGCCTGACTTTGGGCCTCGTCAGAGAGCCGTCCTGAAATTCCCTGACCACAGGAATATTCAAGCGCGACCCCTCCTCGAAACCGGTCAGAGGTTCAAAGTCAGAAAGACGAGAGAGATCCGTAAAACTTAGGTCCTGCTCCATTTATAATGGAGCAGGACCCAGGGCGCCCGCGGGGGGAGATGTCGAGCAGCCCTACGCCTCCTGGGGGAGGAGACCTTTTTCAGCAGCAGTGCGCTTCATCTCCTGCTGCAATTTTTCAAACGCGCGGACCTCAATCTGCCGAATACGCTCGCGGCTGACCTTGTAAACATCGGCGAGTTCTTCCAGCGTCTTGGGCTCGTCGGTCAGCTTGCGCTGCTGGATGATGTCGCGCTCGCGCTCATTGAGGCTGCTCATCGCGTCCTGCAAAAGCACCATGCGCTGATCGAATTCATCATGTTCAGCCAGCTCGGCCTCTTGGGAGACGCCCGTCTTGTCTTCCAGCCAATCCTGCCATTCGTTGTCGCCATCACTACCCCGGAGGGGCGCATTCAGCGAGGCATCCGGGCCGGACAGGCGCCGGTTCATATTGATGACGTCATCATCGGTCACGCCCAGCTTGGTGGCGATTTCCTCGACCTGCTCGGGTCGCATGTCGCCATCTTCCAGCGCCGCCATTTTCGATTTCATGCGGCGCAGATTGAAGAACAGTTTTTTCTGGGCCGCAGTTGTGCCCATTTTCACGAGCGACCAGGAGCGCAGGACATATTCCTGGATCGAGGCGCGGATCCACCACATGGCATAGGTCGCCAGACGAAAGCCCTTGTCCGGATCGAATTTCTTGACCGCCTGCATCAGGCCGACATTGCCCTCGGAAATCACTTCCGCAATCGGCAGGCCATAGCCGCGATAGCCCATGGCGATTTTCGCCACCAGGCGCAGATGTGAAGTGACCAGCTTCTCTGCCGCACCCGTGTCTTCATGCTCGCGCCAGCGTTTGGCCAGCATGAATTCCTCGTCCTTTTCCAGCATCGGAAACTTCCGGATGTTGGTCAGATAACGATTCAGGCCTTCTTCGGGAGAAAGCGACAGGGAGATTGCATTCGCCATATTTGTCCCCTTAAACTCCGTGCTCCACGCCTAGTTAGGCATTGCTTTCGTTGATTACTAGGGCTTCACGGCGAAGTTATGACATGTGAGCGGAACGCATGGCATTACCCTCTCCCCCGTAAACGGGGGCCCGTATTTTCCCCTCGCCCCGCTTGAGGGGGAAGGGCGTCGATGACTGGAGCCCTCCTTCGAGGCTCGCTGCCGCGAGCACCTCAGGATGAGGTATTTACCTCAAATGTTTTTCGTCTTCGTCCGGCCTGACCGGACGATCTCGATGTTAAGGAGGCCCTCCGGTCAAGCCGGAGGGTGACGAGCATAAACTCACCTCATGGTGAGGTGCCCCCGGCAGGAAGCCTCGAACCACGCACGACACGCCGAACATCCCCGCCGGGGATGCCTGCGAGGTTTGAGCGATGAAGAGAGGGCGCGGGAGGAACTCGCAAGCCGTCTATGGATTTGTATGGGGTGGCCCGCAAGGCCTCCCGCGCGGAATGTTTTACAACTGCCGGACCGTCTTTCAGGCACACCGGAATTTCGTCCTACCCGCCGGATTGCATGGGCATTCGCCAACCGGGCAACCGGTTTCCACCGTTTCACTGGCCGCGCCAGGATGGCCTGACGATGGACCTTTCCACCCTTCAATCCTGCAAGGCGATGTCCGCCCGCTTCCCTTTCAGGACGCGTCGCACCCGCAGCCGCTCTTTCATGACCCGGATCGTTAGCCCGGACCACTCGAGGCATTCCCCTCATCCCCCGATATACCAACGACCTGCAGACCGCCTCTCATCAGGATGAGGTGCAAAGCATTATAGACGCAGTCGAGCGGGCGGGGATAAGTTGGTGATGGCGGTGTGTGCGCATTTGACATCATCACCCCACCCCGCCGATCCTGACGGATCGCCGACCCTCCCCATAAAAGGGAGGGGAAAGTGCCAACCCTGACAGCATGAACGACCCCGTCACCCCCCCGTCTTGCCTGCTCCCGCAAAAGCGGGGGGCTTGAGGGCCTCACGAGATCCTCCGATTAAATCGGAGGATGATGCGTTTGTTTGCGATCTCGACACTCAGGAAAACGCCTGGAACGTCTCCAGAAACGCTTCCAGGCGCTGCATGTCTTTCGGCATCTCCGCTTCGAAGCTTAACCGCTCATGCGTGACCGGGTGAAGAAAGCCCAGCAGGCGGGCATGCAGGGCCTGGCGGCGGAAATCCTTGAAGGCGCGGCCATCATCCAGCTCCTTCAGCTTCTGCGAGCGGCCCCGTCCATAGACGGGGTCGCCCAGCAGCGGACAGCCGATATGCGCCATGTGCACGCGGATCTGGTGGGTGCGCCCGGTTTCAAGGCGGCATTCCACTTTCGCCGCCAGCCCCCGGCCCAGCATCGCCCCGCCTTCACGGCCATAGGATTTCAGTGTCTGGTAATTGGTCACCGCCTGCTTGCCGGCGATGCTGTTTTGCTTGTTCACCACCGCCATTTTCTTGCGGTCCGTATCCGAACGCGCAATCCGCGTATCGATCCGGCCGGAACGGGGTTCGGGCGAAGAGCGGGTAAAGGCGATATAGGCGCGCTCCACCGTGTGGGCGGCAAATTGTTCGGAAAGCCCCTGATGGGCGGCATCGGACTTGGCTGCCACCAGCAGGCCGGACGTATCCTTGTCCAGCCGGTGGACAATGCCCGGACGCTCCACTCCACCAATGCCGGACAGCGTCCCTGCGCAATGATGCAGCAGGGCATGGACCAGTGTGCCGGTCCAGTTGCCCGCCGC
>Ga0066644_10000970_pt1 | contig 16998 bp, 15 predicted proteins | sample CryGeyCG2114_020_FD_62735 | JGI IMG/M metagenome (GOLD analysis project Ga0066644, IMG submission 62735) | Groundwater microbial communities from aquifer - Crystal Geyser CG15_big_fil_post_rev_8/21/14_0.20 | ecosystem: Environmental > Aquatic > Deep subsurface > Groundwater | place: USA: Utah...
AGGATCGCCTTGCCACCGAGGTCGGGCGCGGGGTCGAATGCGTCTTGGGCTGCGAGCCTGGCCGCGGACGCGAGTGCCCCCGTGGCGGCGGCACCGGCAAGCAACGAGCGGCGGGTAAGGTCGGACATGGTTCTCTCCTCCAGGCGCCACCATGCCCCTGCGGTGCGGGTTTTGCCAGTGCGGGAAGTGTTGTGCTTGCGACCCGCAATGCTCTAATCGGGATCCATAACAGGAAGGGCCGGGTCGCGAACGAATCGCCAACGGGGGTCCTTGCACACATGCCGACCATGGTTCTGAGCGAAGCCGAGGAGCGCGCGCACGCGCTTCTCCAAGCCGGAAAAGCGGACGAGACCGTCGCCAGCCTGATGAAGCCGGCAGTGGGCATCTTCGCGCCGACCACCACCGTCGCCGAGGCAATCGAGGTCCTGCGCGAGCAGGTTCGCAGCGCCTTCATCACCTATCTCTATGTGGTCGATTGCGCGAACCATCTCCTCGGGCTCGTGGTGATGCGGGAAATGCTGCTCGCGACGCCCGAGACCCGGCTCGAGGAAATCATGATCAAGGATCCCTTCGCGCTGGAACGCGACATGTCGCTCGGCGAAGCGCTTAAGGCGGCGCTGCGCAAGCATTTCCCCGTCTATCCCGTCGTCGATCCCGACTACCGCCTCGTCGGGCTCGTGCGCGGGACCGAATTGTTCGCCAATCGCGCGATCGAACTGTCGGCGCAGGCGGGCGAGATGGTCGGTGTCGAGAAGGAGGAGCGGCTGTTCACCCCGCTGCTGACCAGCCTCAGGTTGCGTCATCCGTGGTTGCAGGTGAACCTGCTCACCGCATTCGTGGCGGCGGCGGTGGTCGGCCTGTTCGAGGATACGCTCAGCCGGCTTGTCATTCTCGCCGTCTTCCTCCCGGTGATGGCGGGGCAGACGGGCAATACCGGGTGTCAGGCACTCGCCGTCGCATTGCGCGGCATGACATTGGGCGAGGTCAAGGCGGAGAGCGCGCGTCACCTGGTGCGCAAGGAAGGGTTGCTCGGCCTGGCAAACGGCCTGCTCGTCGGAGTGACCGCGGGGGCGGGGATGTTCGCCTATGCGCTGATCCAGGGCGAGGCCGACCCGGTGTGGTTCGGCATCGTCGTGCTGATATCGATGGTGATTGCCTGCACTGTCAGCGGGATCGCGGGGGCGCTGATCCCGCTCACGCTCAAGCGGCTCGGCGCCGATCCCGCGACAGCCTCGAGCATCTTCCTCACCACGATGAGCGACGTCGCCAGCATGGGCGTATTTCTCGGGCTGGCGACGCTGCTGCTCTAGCCCTGGAGGCGCAGCGCGTATTCGCTCATGAAACGGGCATCGTCGCCCCGTGCAAGCCACTCGGCCTCGGCGCCGATCGCGCCGAGCATGTCTGCCAGGTCGTCCATTTCCGCCTTGGCGTAATTTCCCAGCACATGGCCATGGACCCGATCCTTCGATCCGGGGTGGCCGATGCCGATACGCACGCGGCGGAAATCGGGGCCGAGATGCTGGTTGATCGATCGCAGGCCGTTGTGCCCGGCCAGCCCGCCGCCGGTGCGGACCTTGACCTTGAAGGGGGCAAGGTCGAGCTCGTCATGGAAGACGGTCAGCGCATCGGGTTCGAGCTTGTAGAAGCGCAGCGCTTCGCCCACCGCGCGGCCGCTTTCGTTCATGAAGGTTGCGGGCTTGAGCAGCAGGATCTTCTGTGTCGCGATGCGGCCTTCGCGCACCCAGCCCGAGAACTTCTTCTGCACCGGGCCGAAGTCGTACATATCGCCGATGACGTCGACCGCCATGAAGCCGACGTTGTGCCGGTTCATCGCATATTGCGGTCCGGGATTCCCGAGGCCTGTCCAGATCTGCATCGCGCGCTGTTAGCTGGTGAAGGCCGCGAACCCAAGCCCTAGGCGGTCATGGTCCCCGGCCACAGCGGCAGCAGGCGCGAATCGTACACCGCCGCGGTGCGGTGCCGGGTGATGCGTTGCGCTTCGGGGTCCGCGGCGAAGGCGAGGAAGCTGGCCTTGCTCGCCTGCTTCACCAGCATGGCGAAGTCCCAGTTCTCGTCCTCGGGCCCGATCAGGAAGGCATCGGCCTTGCCCGCGAACAGCACTTCACCGCCGCTGGCTGCCAGCAGCGGTTCCAACTCGCGCATGTAGCGGGCATAGGCCTCGGCGCCGCTGGTTCCGCCCTGCGGTTCGAGGTCGGGTGCGTGGGCATAGTCCGCACGATCGCGGAAGCGCAGTAGGTTGAGCATGACTACCGGCCCGTCGCCGGGCGTGCCGAAAAACCGTGCGCCCGCCTGCGGCGAGACGTCGAGATAGGTCGGGGCATCTGTCATCGCGGCTCTCCCAAAGCAAAACGCCGGCCCCGCTGGGGGCCGGCGTCTCGTATAGGCCAAAGCGGCAGGTGGAAAGGATCAGTCCTCGCCGCCTTCGCCTTCTGCTTCTTCTTCGGCGTCCTGCTCGGTGGCGGGCACGTCGTCGGCAGCGGTTTCACCTTCCTGCGTGGTATCGCCTTCGGCCTTCTTGAGCGCCGAGGGAGCGACCAGCGTGGCAATGGTGAAGTCGCGATCGGTGATCGCGCTTTCGCTGCCCTTGGGCAGGCTGACTTCGCTGATGTGGATCGAGTCGCCGACTTCCTTGCCGGTGACGTCGATTTCGATCTCGCTCGGGATCTTGTCGGCTTCGCAGACCAGCTCGAGCTCGTGACGGACGATGTTCAGCACGCCGCCCTTCTTGAGGCCCGGCGAGGCTTCTTCGTTGGTGAACACGACCGGGACGCTGACTTCGACCTTGGCGTTCTTCGACAGACGCAGGAAGTCGACGTGCTCGGGGCGGTCGTTGACGGGGTGCAGAGCAACGTCCTTGGGAAGCGTGCGCAGCTTCTTGCCGCCCACTTCGATCTCTACGATCGAGTTCATGAAGTGACCGGTCATCAGCTGACGGACCAGTTCCTTCTCTTCCACGTGGATCAGGGTGGGTTCTTCCTTGCCGCCATAGATCACGGCGGGGACGCGGCCATCGCGACGCAGTGCACGGGAGGCTCCCTTGCCAGCCCGTTCGCGCGTCTCGGCCGGCAGGGTCAGAGCGTCGCTCATGTCACTTACCTTTCGAATGCATATTGGTTACCCGGTCCACCACGCCTCCAGGGATGACCATGGTGCCGGAGGCGCGCGCCTAGCAGGATGCGCGGGAAAAGCAAGCGTGAAGAGCGCAGCTTCTATTCGATCCGTCGAACCTTGTAACCGCGTGCCTCGAGCATGGCGGGGAGGCCGGCCTCGCCGAGCAGGTGCCCCGCGCCGACCGCGATCAGCGGCTTGTCGCGTGCCGAGAGGAGGTTTTCGATCTGAGCCGCCCAGTTGGCGTTGCGATCGCGCAGCAGCACCTGGACGAGTTCGGGATCGGCCAGGATGCCGCGCCGGGTCAGTTGCTGGAGCCGGTCGGTATCTCCTGCCAGCCAGGCCTTGGCGAGCGTGCCCATACCATCGTCGTAGTCGCGCGATTCCTTGAGCACCGCATTGAGCAGGTCGCGCTGCTCCGTCTCGGGCAGCCGGTCGAAGATTTCGAGCTGCCCGCGCGCGCCTTCCAGCTCCACCACCTCGCGCTTGTCGAAGGCGGCCAGAAGTGCGCGGTCGGCGCCGTTTTCGGACTTGGCCGATTGCGCCACCTGCGCCAGCGCCAGCGCGGCGGCCCAGCTTTCCATCGGGTCGAAATAGGCCCGGCGCACCTTGGCCCTGACCAGCAGCGTCTCGAATTCGTCGGTCAGATCGGGGTCGATCCGCTGCGCGATCGGGCCCGCTGGGCGGTCGAAGGCCATCTGCTCGAAGGTCTTCGAAAGTTCGGCACTGTCCTCGAGATTGGCGACCTCGACCACCAGCATATCGGCCTTGCCGAGGATCGCGTCGAGCTTGGGCGAGCGCCATTTGGTGTCGTCGGGCAGGGCGTGGATTGTGCCGAACATCCAGCCCTCGACCGCACCCTTGCCGTCGGCGATTTCCCACAGCGCGGGGTAGGGACCTTCGGGCTTGGCACTATCGGCCTGCTTGCCGCAGGCGGCGAGCAGCAGCGCCAGGGTGAGAAAGAGCGGGGAGAGCGAGCGGGCGGTCACGCTCGCTTCCCTGCATTGTTTGAAGCGCTTGGCAAGACTGGATTTGTGCCTGACCGCCAGCGGGACAATTACTGGATCCGCGTCACGGTGAGGCCGCGACTGGCAAGATAGTCCTGTACGCTGCGCGAGCCGGCGAGATGCCCGGCACCGACCGCGAGGAACACCGTGCCGGGCTCATCGAGCCGCGCGTCGATCCAGTCGGCCCAGCGCGCATTGCGATCATAGAGCAGGGCATCGGCGAGCACCGGGTCGGCGAGGCCCTGGTTCATCAGCTCGGCGAGTCCATCGGCATCGCCCTCCAGCCACTCGGTGATCATGCGCTTCATCAGCGGGGCGATCTGGTCGATATTGTCGGCCGCAACCATCAGGAAGGCGATCTGCGAATCCTCCGGCAGGCCGTCGAAGAGGTTGATCTGATCGTCGAGCGATTCCAGCCCGGCGCGCTTCGCCTCGGCGGGGGCCAGCTTCTCGATCATCGCTTCCACTCCGCTCTCCGCGGAATAGCCTTCCCTCATCAGCGGCAGGACGCCGAGGTTCATACCCGCGAACCACGGTTCGAAGGGGTCGAACGCCGCCGGGGGCATGCCGAGTGTGCCCAGCGCGGCTTCGAAACTGGCGCGATCATCGTCGCTGAGCCGGTCGCGCAGCGTCTCGCCCTGGGGAAGCAGGGCCTTGCTCATGACCATCTGCTGTGCCGCCGGATCCTGCGCCGCCGAGGCGGGGATTTCGGTGATGAGCTCGTCCGCCCCGGCGAGGGCGCTCTCGATCGGGCCGCCATACCACTCGGTATCCTTGGGCAGCGCGTGTACCGTGCCGAAGAGATAAATCGTGGTGTCTTCGTCGGCGACCTTCCACAAGGCGGGTCCGGTGCGCTGGACAGGTTGCTGTTGGGCAACGGCGGGCGCGGGCGGCGATGCCAGCTCGCTATCGGACGCGGTTGCGCAGCCTTGCAAGAGGAGCGCGACGGCGGCGAGCCAGGCGAAGTTGGCGGCAGACAGTTTCATGGACACGATCCCTTACTTGTGCCGACGGATTTGTCAGCAGTGATTTCGGCCCCGAGGGCGGGTGCCGGCCGGCGCCATATGTCAAGCAAGCTTTCCAATGTCAAATATCCTTTACCAAAAGTAAGGCGACCATGTCATCGAACTTCCCTCCTCGGCAGGATTGACCGCGTTTCGCGCTTGCGCCATTGCCCGCCGCCATGGACCGCAACCCGCAAAATTCCTTCCAGGACATGATCCTCGCGCTGCACGATTTCTGGAGCGCGCAGGGGTGCCTCATCCTCCAGCCCTACGACATGCGCATGGGCGCGGGCACCTTCCACACCGCCACCACGCTGCGCGCGCTCGGGCCCGAGCCGTGGAACGCGGCGTTCGTGCAGCCCTGCCGCCGCCCGACCGATGGCCGTTATGGCGAGAACCCCAACCGGCTGCAGCACTATTACCAGTACCAGGTGATCCTCAAGCCAAGCCCGCCCGACATCCAGGACCTCTACCTGGAAAGCTTGCGCGTCATCGGCATCGATCCGCTGAAGCACGACATCCGCTTCGTGGAAGACGACTGGGAAAGCCCGACGCTCGGCGCATGGGGGCTGGGCTGGGAAGTCTGGTGCGACGGAATGGAAGTCACGCAGTTCACCTATTTCCAGCAGATGGGCGGCTTCGACTGCAAGCCGGTCGCGGGCGAGCTGACCTACGGGCTCGAACGCCTCGCCATGTATATCCAGGGCGTCGACAACGTCTACGATCTCGATTTCAACGGGCGGGGCGTCACTTATGGCGACGTCTTCCTCGAGAACGAGAAGCAGATGTCGAAATGGAACTTCGAGGTCGCCGAGACCGACGCGCTGTTCGACCTGTTCAACAAGGCCGAGGCCGAGTGCAAGAACGCGCTCTCACACAACGTGCCCATCGCTGCATATGAGCAGGCGGTCGAGGCCAGCCACATCTTCAACCTGCTGCAGGCGCGCGGCGTGATCAGCGTGCAGGAACGCGCCAGCTATATGGGCCGCGTCCGCGATCTCGCCCGTGGCAGCTGCGAAGCCTACATGGAAAAGGAAGCGCCCCAGTGGGCCGAGAAATATCCGGAGTGGTCGAAATGAGCGCCCTCGCACCACACCAGATCATGATCCGTCATTGCGAGCGTAGCGAAGCAATCCAGTCCCGCGCTTTCTGGATTGCAGCGGCGCCTGCGGCGCCTCGCAATGACGGGGAGGCGGCCGATGTCTGACTTTCTCCTCGAGCTGCGCAGCGAAGAAATTCCCGCCCGCATGCAGGCCGGCGCGCGCGTCGAACTCGAAAAGCTGTTCCGCCGGGAGATGGACGCAGCCGGTGTCGAAACCGGCGCCATCACCGTCTGGTCGACCCCGCGCCGTCTTGCGCTGATTGCGCGCGGCCTTCCCGAGGCCACCGAGGCCGTCAGCGAGGAAATGAAAGGCCCGCCGGTCGGAGCGCCCGACCAGGCCATCGACGGTTTCTGCCGCAAGGCGGGTGTCGCAAAGGGCGACCTCGAAATCCGCGAGGTGAAGGGGCGCGAGACATACTTCGCCGTGAAGAACATTCCGGGGCGCGCGACCAAGGACCTGCTCGCCGAGGCAATCCCCGCGATCGTGCGCGATTTCAGCTGGCCCAAGTCGATGCGCTGGGGCGCTGCCTCGATCAGCACCGAGAGCCTGCGCTGGGTACGCCCGCTGTCGGGCATCGTCGCGCTGCTCGGCGACGACGTCGTCGAATGCGAAGTGCACGGCGTCACCTCGGGCGCGGTCACGCTCGGCCACCGTTTCCACCATTCGGGCGACATCACCATCGGCAATGCCGCCGATTACGCGATGAAGCTGCGCGCGGGCCATGTCATCGTCGACCACGAGGAACGGCAGGACCTGATCCGGCAGGGAGCGGCCAAGGTCGCGTCCGAAGCCGGCCTCACCCTGGTCGAGGATGAGGGGCTGGTGGTGGAGAACGCCGGGCTTACCGAATGGCCCGTTCCGCTGCTCGGCCGCTTCGAGGAGGATTTCCTCGAGGTTCCGCCCGAGACGATCCAGCTCACCGCGCGCGTGAACCAGAAGTATTTCGTCTGCACAGCCTCCCCCGACGGGGGAGGGGGACCACGCAGTGGTGGAGGGGCACCTCCGTCTGATCAGAACGGTTCCGAGCAGCCGGACCTGCCCCACCACCATCCTGCGGATGGTCCCCCTCCCCGTGCCGGGGAGGCCAGACTCGCCAACGCCTTCATCTGCACCGCCAATATCGAGGCGGAAGACGGCGGCGCGCGCGTGGTCGACGGCAACCGCAAGGTCCTCGCGGCGCGCCTCGCCGATGCGCGCTTCTTCTGGGACGTCGACCGCAAGAAGACGCTCGCCGAGCACGCCAACGGGCTCGAGCGGATCACCTTCCACGAGAAGCTCGGCACCGTCGCCGACAAGGTCGAGCGCGTTGCCAAGCTGGCCCGCTGGCTGGTTGAGGAAGGCATCGTCAAGGATGCCGACCCGGACATGGCCGAACAGGCAGCGCGTCTCGCCAAGGCCGACCTCGTTACCGAAATGGTCGGCGAGTTCCCCGAACTGCAGGGCCTGATGGGCGGCTACTACGCCCGCGCCGAAGGCCTGCCCGACGCCGTCGCCGATGCGATCCGCGATCACTACAAACCGGTCGGGCAGGGCGATGAGGTGCCGACTGCTCCGGTGACGGTGGCGGTGAGCTTGGCGGACAAGCTGGATACCTTGTACCAGTTCTTTTTGATCAAGGAGCGACCGACAGGATCCAAAGATCCGTTTGCATTGCGTCGCGCAGCGATTGCTGTTGGCCAACTCCTGACCAAAAACAACCTGCGATTCCGGTTTCGCGACCTTTTCGAATTCCTCGCCGATGTTGAGGTGCACCAGCTTCCGGCTGAGTCCCAGTGGCGCCAAAAGTATGATTGCTCATTTCAGGAATTGACTGAGGACGGCTCTGCGCCAAGCATGGAGGCGATCGACGAGGAGAAAGACCTCTACACTGGAATGTTGCTCGGCTCGCAACATGCGCGAGGCCGAGATGATGTGGTCGAGTTCCTGGTTGATCGTCTCAAGGTCCAGCAGCGAGAGGCGGGGGTCCGCCACGACCTCATTGACGCGGTTGTCGCGCTCGGCGGAGAGGACGATCTCGTCCGCCTGCTCTCCCGTGTGAAGGCGCTCCAGTCATTCATGGACAGCGAGGACGGCGCCAACCTGCTGGCCGGCTACAAACGCGCCGCCAACATCCTCAAGAAGGAAGACTGGCACGGCACCGAGGGCGAGATCGCGCGCACCGGCGAGGAAGACCCGCTGGCGCTGGTCGACGATCCCGACATGAAGGCGGTGATCGACGCCAAGATGGCCGAGCGCCATGCAAAACAGCTTTCCTACACGCCCGAGCCGGCCGAAAAGGCGCTGATGGATGCGCTCGCACAGGCGGAACCGGCAGCGGCGCGGGCCATTGAGGCGGAAGACTTCTCCGCCGCTATGGCGGCGCTCGCATCGCTGCGTGCACCGATCGACCGTTTCTTCGATGAAGTGACGGTAAACGCGGATGAAGAAATGAAGCGGGCCCATCGGCTCGACCTGCTTGCGGCCTTTCGTGCTGCAGTGCACAAAGTGGCCGATTTCAGCCGCATCGAGGGCTGATTTCGCGCCCGCACCGCTGTCCGTCACCTTACGCAAAGGTGCCGGAAACCAGCGGCTTGTAAGAATTTTATCGGGTGACGCGGTGTAACCTTCGTCACCCCGGAAGGGACACGATGAACGATACGGTCTTCACCTTCGGCGGCAACGCTCCGCATTCGAATGCACGGCAGAAGGACAAGACCGTTACCGGCGGCAAGGGCGCCAATCTCGCCGAAATGGCGAGCATCGGCCTGCCGGTCCCCCCCGGTTTCACCATCGCGACCGAGGAATGCCTCAAATATCTCGTGGGCGGCTCGGATTTCTCCGACAAGCTGCGCCGCGACGTCGCCGAGGCGCTGAAGCATGTCGAGGCGACCGTCGGCAAGGGCTTCGGCGATGCCGCCGACCCGCTGCTCGTCTCGGTCCGCTCGGGCGCGGCGATCTCCATGCCCGGGATGATGGACACGGTCCTCAATCTCGGCCTCAACGACGAGACAGTCGAGGGGCTGGCAAAGACCAGCGGCGACGAACGCTTCGCCTGGGACAGCTACCGCCGCTTCATCCAGATGTATGGCGACGTGGTGCTCGGCGTCGACCACGGCCTGTTCGAGGAAGCGCTCGAAATAGCGAAGGAAGACAATGGCTACTACGCCGATACCGAGCTGAGCGCCGGGGAGTGGAAGACGCTGGTCGGCCAGTACAAATCCATCGTCGAGGAAGAGCTGGGCAAGCCCTTCCCGCAGGACCCGGTGGAACAGCTGTGGGGCGCGATCAGCGCGGTATTCGACAGCTGGGATACCGAGCGCGCCAAGGTTTACCGCCGCCTCAACGACATTCCGCACGACATGGGCACCGCGGTCAACGTGCAGGCGATGGTCTTCGGAAACATGGGCGACACTAGTGCCACCGGCGTGGCTTTCACCCGCGATCCCTCGACCGGCGAAAAGGCCTATTACGGCGAATGGCTGGTGAACGCGCAGGGCGAGGATGTGGTCGCGGGCATCCGCACGCCGCAGTATCTCACCAAGGCGCGGCGCGAGGCGGCGGGCGCCGAGAAGCCGAGCATGGAAGAGGCGATGCCCGAGGCCTTTGCCGAGCTCGCGCGCCTGTTCGATTTGCTCGAACGGCACTACGCCGACATGCAGGACATCGAGTTCACCGTGCAGCAGGGCAAGCTTTGGCTGCTGCAGACACGCAGCGGCAAGCGCACCGCCAAGGCCGCGCTCAAAATGGCGGTCGACATGGTCGGCGAGGGGTTGATCGACGAGAAAACCGCGATCCTGCGCGTCGATCCGATGGCGCTCGACCAGCTGCTCCACCCGACGCTCGATCCCGATGCGCCGCGCGACGTGTTGACCACCGGCCTGCCGGCATCTCCCGGCGCGGCGAGCGGACGGATCGTGCTCGATGCCGATACCGCCGAGACCTGGGCCGGGCGGGGCGAGAAGGTCATCCTCGTGCGCGTGGAAACCAGCCCCGAGGATATTCACGGCATGCATGCCGCGACCGGCATCCTCACCGCACGCGGCGGGATGACCAGCCACGCGGCGGTGGTCGCGCGCGGCATGGGCCGCCCCTGCGTTTCGGGCGCTTCGGCGGTCTCGATCGACCGGGCGGGGCGCAGCCTGCGGATCGGCGATCGCGACCTGCTCGAAGGCGATGTCATCACCATCGACGGTGCCAATGGCCAGGTGATGGCGGGCGAGGTGGCGACGATCGAACCCGAACTCGCCGGCGATTTCGGAACGCTGATGGAATGGGCCGACAAGCATCGCCGCATGCGCGTGCGCACCAATGCCGAGACCGAAACCGAATGCCGCATGGCGCGCCAGTTCGGCGCCGAGGGTATCGGACTGTGCCGGACCGAACATATGTTCTTCGACGCGGGCCGGATCAGCGCGGTGCGCGAGATGATCCTCGCCGATAGCGAGGCAGGCCGCCGCGCCGCGCTCGCCAAACTGCTGCCCGAACAGCGCAGCGATTTTGTAACGATCTTCGAAGTCATGGCAGGGCTGCCCTGCACGATCCGCCTGCTCGACCCGCCGCTGCACGAATTCCTGCCGCACGGCGATGCCGAATTCGAGGATCTGGCCGAGACGACCGGCGTGGGGATCGACAAGCTGCGGCGCCGCGCGGGCGAGCTGCACGAATTCAACCCCATGCTCGGCCATCGCGGCTGCCGCCTCGGGATCACCTATCCCGAGATCTACGAGATGCAGGCGCGCGCGATCTTCGAGGCCGCCTGCCAGGTCGCCAAGGATAGCGGCGAGGCGCCGGTGCCCGAGATCATGATCCCGCTGGTCGCGACCCGCCGCGAGCTCGAACTGCTCAAGGACGTGGTCGATCGCGTGGCGGAGGAGGTCTTCGCCGACACCGGCGTTACGCTCGACTATCTCGTCGGCACGATGATCGAGCTGCCGCGCGCCGCGCTGATGGCGGGCGAGATCGCCGAGGTCGGCGAATTCTTCAGCTTCGGCACTAACGACCTCACGCAGACCACGCTCGGCGTCAGCCGCGACGATGCCGGGCGCTTCCTGACGACCTATGTCGACAAGGGCATCTTTGCGCGCGATCCCTTCGTCAGCCTCGATGTCGACGGGGTCGGCCAGCTGGTCGAACTCGCCGCCGAACGCGGCCGGGCTGTGCGCGACGGGCTCAAGCTCGGCATTTGCGGCGAACACGGCGGCGATCCGGCGAGCATCGCCTTCTGCGAGGCGACCGGGCTCGATTACGTCAGCGCTTCACCCTACCGCGTGCCGATCGCGCGGCTCGCGGCGGCGCAGGCGAGCCTGCGCTAATCCTTCCAGCCGGTTAGCGTCAGGATCTCGAAGCTTTCGAGGACGCGGCCTTTCCTGTTGGCGGTCTTGCGGAAAGCGGTTTCGGCGCGTTCCAGCGCGGCCTTGCCGAGCGGCGGCGGGGCACTCGCCAGCGCGCTGCCGAGGCCCTGGTCGCGCAGGTCCGAGACAAGCCGGTCGAGCGAACCGAAAGAGACCGTCAGCGTCCGGCTGTCGACCACCTGGCGCCGGAACAGTGCGCGCTCGAGCAGCGCCGAGGCCGCGCGGTTGTCGACCAGCGGGTGCATCCGCGCCGCGGGCCGGTCGGGCTCGGCGGCGAGCATCGCGCGGCGCAGATTGGGCAGGCTGCCCGCGCCGAGGAAGCTGGCGATCATCATCCCGCCTTCGGCCAGCGCGTTGCGGATATGGAGCAGCGCACCGGGCAGGTCGTTGACCCGGTCGAGCGAGGCGAGGCTGACGACAAGGTCGTAGGGTGCCGCCTCGATCGGCGCTTCCTCGTCGAGCGAGGCGACATCTTCCTCCTCGACCTGCGCCCCCGCACCGCGCAGCGACAGCGCGAGCGTGCCGGTCCAGTCGCCGATGACGAGCACACGGCGAGGGTTCATGCGGACGAATTCGAGCCGGTCGAGCACGTCCTCGACCATGTCGTCGAGGATATAGCGCGCCGCATTGCGATGCGCCTGGCGGACCCGCGCCCGGCGCAGGCCGACGATCCGGCGGCGGCGCGAGAAGATCCGGGGCGGGGCTTGCTGGGCCATGGCTCTGCCCCTGCCGCGCTTGCCAGCCCGGCGCAAGCGGTGCAGCCTGCGAAGGTGTCGACAAGCCGTTTCCTCGCCGCCAGCCTCGCGCCGCTGGTGGATTTCGTCTACCCGCCGCGCTGCCCCGCCTGCGGTGGCGGCGTGGCCGAGCAGGGCGGCTTGTGCGCGGCCTGCTGGGAAGGTTTGGTGATCCCGGGCGAGCCGAGTTGCGCCGCCTGCCAGCGTCCGTTCGGCGACAGCGGGCCGCAAGCCGGGGCGATCTGCGCCCCCTGTCTCGCGAATCCGCCGCGGCACGACGGCATCGCTGCGGGCACGCTCTACACCGATGTCTCACGGCAGCTCGTGCTTGCCTTCAAGCATGGCCGCCGACTGGCTCTTGCGCCGATGCTGGCCCGCCTGATGGCTGCGCGTCTGCCCGTGACGGATCCCGAGCAGGTGATCGTTCCCGTCCCGCTTCATCGCTGGCGCCTGTGGCGGCGCGGGTTCAACCAGGCGGGATTGCTTGCCCGTGAGTTGCAGGCGCTCGGGCACGGACGACTATGCGTCGACGCGCTCGTCAGGGCCAAGCCCACGCCCACGCTCGGCGGGCTCGGTCGGAAGGCGCGCGCGCGTGCCCTGTCCGGATCGATCCTGCTGAATTCCCGCCGACGGAGCGCGGTAGAGGGCCGCGACATCCTGCTGGTCGACGACGTGCTGACCAGCGGGGCGACCAGCGACAGCTGCGTTCGTGCACTCAAGCGGGGCGGGGCGTCGAGTGTCACCATTGCCTGCTTCGCTCGCGTCCTCGAGGAGGCGCTCGACGTCTGACCGGAAAACGAAACGCCCGGGACCTTGCGATCCCGGGCGCCACGTGACGAATTTTACCGGACCCGCCTTACGGCGCCGGTGCAGCCCCCCAGCATGCACCATGGGTCCATCCCTCATCGTTTTCGGATGCGCCGCGTAAACCCTCGATCGCGGCTGCGTATCCGTGACCCCCTGAACCTGGCGCTCTGACTGGCACCTGCTCCGGTGGGCAGGCCTCACGTGCCTGCGGACACATTTGTTACTTAAATGACGGCTTGAACAAACAAGCATTTGCGCCAAAGCCCGATTTTGGGTCGACTTTGTGGTTATCTTGCAACAAGTGTGGCCGCCAGGTTCGAGGTGAAGGGTGGTGATGTGACCGATGTGAACGAGCACGAGGCAGGGCCGACGTTCATGCCCAAATTCGATGACAAGGGGCTGCTGAGTGCGATCGTCGTCCACGCCGAGACGCGCGTTGTGCTGATGGTCGGGTTCATGGACGCCGAGGCGTTAGCCGCCACCCGCGAGACGGGATTTGCGCATTTCCATTCCCGGTCGCGCGACCGGCTATGGAAGAAAGGCGAGAGTTCCGGTCACGTCCTCGCGGTGGAGGAAATTCTCGTCGATTGCGATCAGGATGCCTTGCTGCTGGTCTGTCGACCGGAGGGACCGACCTGCCATACTGGTGCGCCGAGTTGTTTCTATCGTCGGCTCGAAGGCGATGCTCTCCAACCCGTCAAGACTTGACGCTTACGTAAACGTGCGATTATGTGCAGCGCATGACCAAGCCGCTGCCCAAGGATTTTCGCGCCGACAATGGCGATCGCCGCCATGCCGGCGCCCATATCGAGCGCCCCGACGAGCTCGGTCGCGAGCAATATTCGATTTCCGACCTGACAAGCGAGTTTGGCTGTACCGCCCGCGCTCTGCGGTTCTACGAGGACGAGGGGCTGATCGCCCCCTCGCGCATTGGCCTGACCCGCATCTATTCGAAGCGCGACCGTGCCCGGCTTGCGTGGATCATGCGCGCCAAGAACGTCGGTTTCTCGCTCACCGAGATCCGCGAGATGATCGATCTCTACGATCTCGGTGACGGCCGCGTCGAGCAGCGACGCGTTACGGTCGAGAAATGCAAGGCGCATGTCGCCAAGCTCAAGGAACAGCGCGACGACATCGACAGTTCGATCCACGAACTCACCGAATTCATCGATCATATCGAAAATCTCGATTCCGACTGACTAGCCTCCCACCGGCACGACGCCGACCAAAACCAGACCCGAGGACACGCAGATGCCCAGCTATACCGCGCCCACCCGCGATACCCGCTTCATCGTCAACGAGCTGCTCGACCTTTCCGGTTACGGCAACCTTCCGGGGTTCGAGATGGCCAGCGCCGACGTCACCGACGCGGTCATCAACGAGGGCGGCAAGTTCTGCTCCGAGGTCCTCGCCCCGCTCAACCTGCCCGGTGACCAGGAAGGCTGCACGCGCAACGAGGACGGCTCGGTCACCACGCCGAAGGGTTTCAAGGAGGCTTTCGACAAGTTCCGTGATGCGGGCTGGGGTACGTTGGCGCAGCCCGAGGAATTCGGTGGCCAGGGCCTCCCGCACGTCCTCGGCTTCGTGATGGAGGAATTCATCTCGAGCGCCAACCAGGCTTTCGGGATGTATCCCGGCCTCACCAATGGCGCGATCTCGGCGCTGATCGCCAAGGGCAGCCAGGAACAGAAGGAAATGTATCTGCCCAAGATGGTGTCGAACGAGTGGACCGGCACCATGAACCTGACCGAGCCCCATTGCGGCACTGATCTCGGCATGATCCGCACAAAGGCCGTCCCCAATGGCGACGGGTCCTATGCGATCACCGGCACCAAGATCTTCATCTCGGCCGGCGAGCACGACATGAGCGAGAACATCATCCACCTCGTGCTCGCGAAGACGCCGGGAGCGCCGGACAGCACCAAGGGCATCTCGCTTTTCGTGGTGCCCAAGTTCCTTGTCGACGAGGATGGCAATCCGGGCGAGCGCAACGGCGTGATGTGCGGCTCGATCGAGCACAAGATGGGCATCCATGCGAACTCGACCTGCGTCCTCAACTACGATGGCGCCAAGGGCTGGATGGTCGGCGAGGAGAACAAGGGCCTCGCCGCGATGTTCATCATGATGAACGCCGCGCGCCTCGGCGTCGGTATCCAGGGCCTGAGCCAGGCGGAGGTCGCCTATCAGAACGCCGTCGCCTATGCGCTCGATCGTCGGCAGGGGCGCGCGCTGACCGGCCCGGTCGATCCCGAGGCCCAGGCAGATCCGATCTTCGTCCACCCCGACGTGCGCCGTATGCTGATGGATGCCAAGGCCTTCACCGAGGGGATGCGCGCGCTGTGCCTCTGGGGTGCCCTGCTGGTCGATCTGACGCACAAGGCGCAGACCGAGGAAGAGCGCGCCGAAGCCGATGCGATGATCGGGCTGCTGACACCGGTCATCAAGGGCTATGGCACCGACAAGGGCTATGAAGTCGCGACCAACATGCAGCAGGTCTTCGGCGGCCACGGCTACATCGAGGAATGGGGCATGAGCCAGTTCGTCCGCGATGCGCGTATCGCCCAGATCTATGAAGGCACCAACGGCGTGCAGGCGATGGACCTGTGCGGCCGCAAGCTCGCCAGCAAGGGGGGGGCAGCGATCCAGGCTTTCTTCAAGGCTGTTGGAGAGGACATTGCTGCGGCCAAGGGCGACGAAGAGCTCGGTCCGCTCGCCGAGGCACTGGAAAAGGCGCTCGGCCAGCAGCAGGCCGCGACGATGTGGTTCATGAACAACGCTATGCAGAACCCCAACCATCTCGGCGCGGGCGCCCATCACTACATGCACATCATGGGCATCGTGACGCTGGGCTGGATGTGGCTGCGCATGGCCAAAGTCGCGCAGGCGGCGCTTGCTGGCGGAACCGATGACAAGGCGTTTTACGAAGCGAAGCTGGCAACCGCGCGCTACTACATGGATCGCTTCCTGCCCGACGCCGGTGCGCTGCGCCGCAAGCTCGAGGCGGGCAGCGACAGCATGATGGCGTTGGGCGAAGAGGCCTTTGCCACCGCGGCCTAGGGTTCCGAACTTCTAGAAATCGAAAGGCCCGGGCTTCGGCTCGGGCCTTTTCGTTCTACCCAAGCAGCTCGTCGAACAAGGCGTGCATCGCCGCCCAGCTCTGGCGGTCGGCGCTGGCATTATAGGCGGGGTTGAGTGAGCCATCGAGCATGCGCGGATTGGTGAAGCCGTGCTCGACCCCGGCGTAGGAATGGAATGCCAGCTCGCCTTCACCGCATCCATTTCCTCCCAGAAGCCCGTTACCTGCTCGCGCGGGACAAGCGCGTCGGCATCGCCGTGACAGACGAGGATGCGCGGGATGATCGGCTTGTTGGCGGGCAGGGCGGTTTCGAGCAGACCGTGAAAGCTCACGACGCCGGCGAGGTCCTGCCCGTCGCGTGCCATTTCGAGCACAGCCATCCCGCCGAGGCAAAAGCCAATGGCGAGATGCGGGATGTCGGGTTCGAGTTCGCGCAGCAGGCCGAGCGTCGCGCGAAGCCGCTGTCGCATCGCTTGCGGATCGGCACGCAATCGGCCCATGGCCGCGAAGGCTTCTTCGAAGTTCGCGGGAGCTTCGGGGCCGTAGAAATCGCCGATCAGGACGGCATAGCCCGCCTCGACAAGTTGCCGCGCCTTGGCCTCGACGCCGGGAGTGGAATTCATGAAGGTCGGAAAGATCGCCACCCCGGCGCGGGGCGTTCCCTCCTGCCGAGCGTGAAGCGCGGTCAGCTCGACCGCGCCATCGCGATATTCGACCTTCACGAAATCCATCACTCCGGCAGGAAGTCCGGTACCGAAAGATAGCGCTCGCCCGTGTCGTAGTTGAAGCCGAGTACGCGGCTTCCCGC
>Ga0066644_10000971_pt1 | contig 16993 bp, 12 predicted proteins | sample CryGeyCG2114_020_FD_62735 | JGI IMG/M metagenome (GOLD analysis project Ga0066644, IMG submission 62735) | Groundwater microbial communities from aquifer - Crystal Geyser CG15_big_fil_post_rev_8/21/14_0.20 | ecosystem: Environmental > Aquatic > Deep subsurface > Groundwater | place: USA: Utah...
ACCGTCCCCGGTCCGATGAAGGCGGCCGCGATTGCGGACCACAGCAGGATCGAGCCGATGCGTTTCATTGTCCGCCCTTGTGGCGCAAGCGCGTGGCCGCTGCAATCGCGCGCGAGCGCCCCCCGATTTCGCACCGCACCTGCGCCGGGCATTCGGCGCAATCGGGTGCGGAGGGCCGGCACCTGCTTCTGCCGAACTGCTTCATCAGCAGGTGGTGCTCGTCATAGGCGGTCCCGCTCCATTCGGACGGCATGGCGGGCATGATCGCCGCGAGGGCGCGGGCGGTATTCGCCCTGGGCGGGCCCAGCCGAGGCACCGGAGGATGCGCCGGTGATGCCTTTCGAGCACCACCGCGCGGCGCTCCACCTCACTCCCATTCGATCGTGCCGGGCGGCTTCGACGTATAGTCGTAAACCACGCGGTTGATGCCCTGCACCTCGTTGATGATGCGCGTGGCGACGCGGCTGAGGAAGCTGGCGTCGAAGGGGTAGATGTCGGCGGTCATGCCGTCGGTGCTGGTCACGGCGCGCAGGCCGCAGACGCTGTCGTAAGTGCGCCCATCGCCCATCACGCCGACCGTCTTGACCGGCAGCAGCACGGCGAAGGCCTGCCAGATCGCATCGTAGAGGCCCGCGTTGCGGATCTCCTCGAGGTAGATCGCATCGGCCTTGCGCAGAATGTCGCAGCGTTCCTTGGTCACTTCGCCGGGGATGCGGATGGCGAGGCCGGGGCCGGGGAAGGGATGGCGGCCGACGAAGATCTCGGGCAGGCCGAGCTCGCGGCCGAGTTCGCGGACCTCGTCCTTGAACAGTTCGCGCAAGGGTTCGACCAGCTTCATGTTCATGCGCTCGGGCAGGCCGCCGACATTATGGTGGCTCTTGATCGTCACGCTCGGCCCGCCGGTGAAGCTGACGCTTTCGATCACGTCGGGATAGAGCGTGCCCTGCGCGAGGAAATCGGCGCCGCCGATCTTTTTCGCCTCGGCCTCGAACAGGTCGATGAAGGCGCCGCCGATGAACTTGCGCTTCTTTTCGGGATCGGTCTGGCCAGCCAGCCCTTCGAGGAACATGTCCTCGGCATTCACATGGACGAGCGGGATATTGTAATGGTCGCGGAACAGCGTGACGACCTGTTCGGCCTCGTTCATGCGCATCAGGCCGTGGTCGACGAAGACGCAGGTCAGCTGGTCGCCGATCGCCTCGTGGATGAGCACCGCGGCGACCGCGGAATCGACCCCGCCCGAGAGGCCGCAGATGACCTTGCCGTCGCCCACTTGGGCGCGGATTTCCTCGATCTTGGTCTTGCGGAATTCGGCCATGGTCCAGTCGCCCGCCAGCCCGCAGACATGGCGCACGAAATTGGCCAGCAGCTTGCCGCCGTCGGGCGTGTGGACCACTTCGGGGTGGAATTGCGTACCGTAATAGCGGCGCTCGTCATCGGCGATCAGCGCAAAGGGCGCGCCGCGGCTGGTGGCGACGATGCGGAAGCCGTCGGCGAGCCGCGTGACCTTGTCGCCATGGCTCATCCATACCTGGTGCGTCTCGCCCTCCTTCCAGAGACCATCGAACAACACGCAGTCTTCGGACACTTCGCAATAGGCGCGGCCGAACTCGCCCCCCTCGCCGGTCTCGTGTCCCGGGCGCACTTCACCGCCGAGCTGGTGGGTCATCACCTGCTGTCCATAGCAGATGCCGAGGATGGGCACGCCGCTGTCGAAGATCACCTCGGGCGCGCGGGGGGACCCCTCGTCGGGGACGCTGGCCGGCCCGCCCGAGAGGATCACGCCCTTGGGCTTCAGGCGGTGAAAGGCCTCTTCCGCCTGGGTGAAGGGAGCGATTTCCGAGTACACGCCGGCTTCGCGCACGCGGCGCGCGATGAGCTGGGTGACCTGGCTGCCGAAATCGACGATGAGGATGGAATCGGGGAGGTGTTCGGGCTGCATGGGCCCCGTTAAAGCCAGCGCGCACCCGCTGTCCAGCATTGCCGATTGCCAGCGCGAGATTGGCGCCATAGGCCATGTCCATGAGCGAGGCGCCCGCCCTGTCGGACCAGCAGCGCAGGCGCGCGATCGGCTTCCTTTTCGCAGTCGTTCTGGTGGACATGATCGGCTTCGGCATCGTCATGCCCGTGCTGCCGCAGCTGATCATGCATCTGGACGAGATCGCGGTCGACAAGGCAGCGCTGTGGGCGGGCTGGCTCGGCGCGGGCTATGCGGCGATGCAATTCGTCTTCGCGCCGATTCTGGGGAATCTGTCGGACCGCTATGGCCGGCGTCCGGTGCTGCTCGCCGCGCTGCTCGGCTTCGGCATCGACTATATCGTGATGGGCTTCGCGCCCTCGATCTGGTGGCTGGTGGTGGGGCGGGCGCTCGCCGGGATGACCGGGGCGAGCTATTCCGCCGCCTACGCCTATCTGGCCGACATCACCCCGCCCGAAAGACGCGCGCAGAGTTTCGGCACGATCGGCATGGCCTTCGGCTTCGGCTTCATCCTCGGCCCGGCAATCGGCGGGTTGCTGGGCGAATGGGGCCCACGCATCCCCTTCTATGCGGCGGGCGGGCTGGCGCTGGCGAACTTCGTTTTCGGCTATTTCTTCCTCGCCGAAAGCCTGCCGCGCGAGCGGCGGCGCCCCTTCCGTCTGGCGCGCGCCAATGCCTTTTCCGCGCTGAAGGTCCTGTCGGGCCAGAGCCGAACGGTGCTGTGGTTCGTCGCCGCGCTGGCACTGTGGCAACTGGCGCATCTCGTCTATCCGTCGGTCTGGGCCTATTTCGCGATCGCCGCCTATGGCTGGAGCGAGTGGAAGATCGGGCTGTCACTGGTGATGGTTGGCGTGGCCAGCGCGCTGGTGCAGGGGTTCGGCCTGCGCCTGCTGATACCGCGGCTGGGAGAACGGGGCGCGGTGACGCTGGGCGTCGCCTCGGTCTGCGCCGCAGCGACAATCTACGCCACTGCAACCTCCGACTGGATCGTTTTCGTCGGCATTCTCGTCGGCGGATTGCAGGGGCTGGTCATGCCATCGATCAATGCGCTCAGTTCGAAAGCGGTCGACGCCTCCAGCCAGGGCGAGCTGCAGGGCGCGACTCAGGCCATTGGCAGTCTCGCCGCAATCATCGGCCCGCCTTTCTACACGATCCTTTTCGCGCGCTTCACCGGTGCCGCGGCAATTGTGCACTTCCCTGCAATTCCCTTGGTCGCCTCGGCACTTATCGCCGTCGTCATGCTGGGGATTTTCGCGCATGCGACGAGAAAACGGCACGAGGCATAGTTGCGCGAAACGCAACACCATTCAACCTTTTCTCACTTTAGTTCACGGCGGTGGAATATTATTACCCGCCTCACAGCCGGACGGTGACCCCCTGACCCTCCCGTCCCGGACGAAATACAGAAGCGCCGGCCCCCCAAGCAGCCGGGTTTCTGGCCTTCCTCGCCACTGCGGTCGGCCCCTGGCCCACCGGCACCGGCGAGGCGATATGGCAGCGAGTAGAGACGCGGCCGCCGACATTCCTCTCCCTCCCCCCAAGAAGTCGGTGCCGCGTCTCGAAACGCCCGCTGCTGGATCAGGCCGGCAAACCGCGCCGCACCGCCTCTTTGCGCAGATCGGTCTTGAGCAGCTTGCCGATATGGCTGCGCGGCATTTCATCGACCGCGTGGAGCTGCGCGAGCCGCTGGGTCTTGCCCAGCCGGGCATTGACTGCGGCGCGGATTTCCTCGCAGTCGCGGCTCCCCTCCCTCAGCGTCACGAAGCCGACGGGCGTCTCCCCCCAGCGCTCGCTCGGCACGCCGATCACCGCGGCCTCGACCACGTCCGCTTCCTTGACGAGCTCGTCCTCGAGATCGACCGGGAAGATGTTGAACCCGCCCGAGATGATCATGTCCTTGGCGCGCCCGACGAGCTCGACGAAGCCTTCGGCATCGACGCGGCCGATATCGCCCATGCGCTGCCACACCTCACCCGTGTCGGGATCGGTCCAATAGCCTTCGCGGGTCTTTTCGGGCTGGTTCTTGTAGCCCATCATCATCGTCTGGCTGCGCCCGACCAGATTGCCGGGGGTTCCGGGCGGTACCGGCCGGTCCTCGTCGTCGAGCACCTTCAGCTCGCTCCCCGGCGCCGGGCGTCCGACCGTGTGCAGTTTGTCGGGAAACTTGTGCGCCTCGAGCAGGCAGACCACCCCGCCCTCGGTCATCGAGTAGATCTCGATCAGCGCGCCGGGCATCCGCGCAAGCACTTCGCGCTTGAGGTCGGCGGGGAAGGGCGCCGATGTGCAATATTTGATCTGCAGCGCGGACAGGTCGAATTCGTCGAAGCGCGGCTCCTGCATCAATCGGCGATATTGCACCGGCACCAGCATGGTCACCGCGGTCCGGTCGGCCTGCGCGAACTCCAGCCAGCGAAGTACGTCGAACTTGCGCATCACGCGCACCGTCCCCCCCGCCAGCAGCGGCGGGAGAAAGGCGACCATGGTGGTGTTCGAATAGAGCGGCGTGGAAGCGAGGGTGCGCACCGGCAGGCCGTTCTCGAGCCAGCTTGCCGCGGTCGCCGCAAATTGCCTCCAGCGCATCTGGTGCGAATGGACGATGCCCTTGGGCACGCCGGTGGTCCCGCTCGAATAGATGATGTTGAAGGGATCGCCCGGTTGCGGGTCGAAGGCGGGCGCCCGCGTGCCTTCCGGAGCCATCCAGCCCTCGAGCTCTTCGTCGAGGACGATCCGCGTCATGCCCCGGAAGCAGTCCTCGCCCAGTTCGGTGAGCTTGGCGCGGTCGATGAAGATGTGGCTGGCGCCCGAATCGCTGGCCATTCCCGCCAGCTGTTCGGGGCTGGCGCTGGTGGTCAGCGGCGCGGCAACGCCGCCTGCGCGCACTGCGGCGAGGAAAACCAGCGCATAGGGAATCGACGAATAGCCGAGGATCGCGACCGACTGCCCGCGCCCCAGCCCGTCTTCGACCAGCCGCGCTGCGATCCGCTCGACCCGGTCGCCCAGCTCGGTCCAGCTCAACTCCCCCTCGTCGTCACGCATCGCGGGGCGATCACCCAGCTCTGCGGCATTGGCGGCGAGGACCTGCGGAAAATTGCCGAACGGTTCGGCCAGCGCGGCGGCGGTCAGTGTCTCTCCCATGCGCGCACCCTATCGCGGCGCGCCCGCCTGTCTAGCCGCCTGCGAGGCTACCGAGCGAAAAGGCGAGGATGACCCCGAGCGCGGTGGCGACCCCTGCCCAGTGCTTGTCTTCCCGGAAGGCCTGCGGGAACACCTCGGTCGCGAGGCTCGCGACAACCGCCCCGGCAGCGAAGCAGCGAATCACTGCCAGCGTTCCTTCACCCACACCCTCGAGCGCGAGATTGCCGACGATGGCTGCGGCGGAGAGAATGATTGCAGTTCCGGCCCACAGCGCCATCACCTTGCCCTTCGACCGGCCGTTTTCGACCATCGCGCGCGCGCCGCCGGCCGCCTCGGGCAGGTTCGAAAGCAGTATCGACCCGGCGAGCGCGGCGACCTCCATGCTGCCCGCCCCGATCAGCGCGACGCCCAATGCGAGGTTTTCGGGAATGCCGTCGAGCGTGATCGCCGCAAGCAGCCCGCCGCCGCCATCCGAGCCCCATTTCTCGTCGATCCAGTAATCGCAGATCGCGAACACCAGCGCGCCGGCCCCCACACCGAGCATGGCGTGGAATACGCTCGATTTCTCGATCGAGGGTTCGATCAGCTCGCTCGTCACCGATAGCAGCAGCGCGCCTCCGGCGAGTGCGACGAGAAACCCCTCGATCGGCTTGGGTAGCCTGCCGTAAATGCCCCAGGCGGCCCCGACGACCAACGCGCCCGACACCACCAGCACCACGGCGAACAGCATCAGCATTCGATTACATTGACCGCCAGCCCGCCCTGGCTGGTTTCCTTGTACTTATTGCTCATGTCGAGCCCCGTCTGGCGCATGGTCTCGATCACCTGGTCGAGCGAGACCAGGCTCTCGGCCCCGGTCCGATGCAGCGCGAGCCGCGCGGCGTTGACCGCCTTGACCGCGCCGATGGCATTGCGCTCGATGCACGGCACCTGCACCAGCCCGCCCACCGGGTCGCAGGTCAGCCCGAGATTGTGCTCCATGCCGATCTCGGCGGCGCTCGCGACCTGCACGGGCGAGGCGCCCCACAGCGCGGCAAGCCCGCCGGCGGCCATCGAACAGGCCACCCCGACTTCGCCCTGACAGCCCATCTCGGCACCCGAGATGCTGGCGCGCTGCTTGTAGAGCAGGCCGATCGCGCCCGCGGTCAGCAGGAAGGTGCGGCGGCTGTCGCGACAGGGGTTCTCGTCGGCAGTCACGCAATAGAAGCGGATCACCGCCGGGATGATTCCGGCTGCGCCATTGGTCGGCGCGGTAACCACGCGGCCGCCGGCGGCGTTTTCCTCGTTCACCGCCATCGCGAAGCAGTTGAGCCAGTCGAACAATTGCTCGCGCTCGTTCGATTGCGGATTGGCGGAGAGCTTGTCCCACAAGTCGGGTGCGCGGCGGGCGACTTTCAGCCCGCCTGGCAGGATTCCCCGCTGGGTAAGGCCGCGGTCGATGCACTGGTCCATCGCCTGCGCAACGCGATCGATCCCGGCGAGCGTCGTGTCGCGCGGGCGGAAAGCGTCCTCGTTCGCAAGGATGAGCTCGGCAATCGAGAGGCCCGAGTCCGCGCAGGCGGCCAGCAATTCCTCAGCCGAGCCGAAATCATGCGGCACCGGGTTGCCCGTGTTGATGCGATCGTCCTTGGGCTTGCGCCTGAGCTGTGCCTCGGACGCCACGAAGCCGCCCCCGGTCGAATAATAGGTCCGCTGTGACAGGACTTCGCCCGCCGCATCGAAGGCGGTCAGCGTCATGCCGTTCGGATGGAGGTCGGGAATTATGTGACCTGCAAGGTCGATATCGACGGCGGGGTCGAAAGCGATGTCGCGATTGCCGCCGAGCGCCAGCCGCTTGTCGCCGCGTACCGCCGCAAGCGCTGCGGCCGCCTCCTCGGGGCAGGTCTTGTCGGGCGCAAAGCCCATCAGGCCGAGAATAGAAGCATCGACGGTGCCGTGCCCCACCCCGGTGAGCGCGAGCGACCCCTGCAATTCGACCGCCACGCGCGTGGTCTTCTCGAGCTTTCCCGACTTGCCGAGCGCCCGCACGAAAGTCCGCGCGATGCGCATCGGGCCGACCGTGTGCGAGGAGGAGGGACCGATCCCGATCCGGAAGATATCGAGCACCGAAAGCATCGCCCCCGAATGGGCTTGCCGCAGGCGCGGGTCAATGTAGTTTCCCCTGAAACCCGTGAGAGGAGGGGGCCTGATGATGTTTAGAAAAGCGCTGGCGCTGCTGGCTTTTTCCACGAGTGCGCTTGCCGCGTCCGCGGGCATTGCGCAGGATACGGACGAATATCGGGACCATGTCCTTGTCGTGCTGGCGCACCCCGACGACGAGCTGGTCATGGCCCCCGCGATTGCGCGAGCGGTGCGCGAGGGCGCGGCGCTGACGGTGCTCTATGCCACCAGCGGAGATGCCGGGCCGGGCGTTTCCGGCATGGAGCCCGGACCAGCCCTGGCGGCGGTCCGCGAGGACGAGGCGCGCTGTTCTGTCGCGGCGCTCGGCGGCGGCGATGTCCGCTTCCTGCGAATGGGCGACGGGCAACTCGCCACCCATGCCCACCATCCCGGCAGCGCCGCACGCCGACTGGCGGGCGCCATCGAGGCCTTGCTCGCAGAGCAGGATTTCACGCGCATCCTGACCTGGGGCCCCGAGGGCGGCTATGGCCATCCCGACCACCGCATGGTCGATGCCGTGGTTACCGAGCGCGTGCAGGCCCTGGGCCATGATCGGCCGCTCCTGCTCTACCCGGGCATTGCGGCGGGGACGTTGCCCGATATCGCGCAGATGCAGCGCTGGGCGGTCACCGCCCCCGACCTGCTGTCGGTTTCCTATGCCTATACCCCCGCCGATCTCGCTCGCGTTCGCGAGGCTGCCGACTGCCATGCGACCCAGTTCAGCGCCGAAGAACGCGCCGCCCTGCCCGACCTGTTCGACCAGACGATCTGGCGCGGATCGGTCCATTTCCGCCCGGCTTTCGCAGCCCCGGCTGCCTCGGGGGAGCCGAACGGCGGCTGACGCCGCGGCCAAGCGGTGGAAAACGGCCGCGAAGGGGGCCTGAAAGCTTGGGATTCGCGCCCTCGGAGCCTATATGATGGCCATGGACGATACCCCTGAGAATACGGGCGCCGAGGCGCCGAAAAAGAACGGTTATGGCGCGGATTCGATCAAGGTCCTCAAGGGTCTCGACGCGGTGCGCAAACGGCCCGGCATGTACATCGGCGATACCGACGACGGATCGGGCCTCCACCACATGGTGTTCGAGGTGTCCGACAACGCCATCGACGAAGCGCTGGCGGGGCATTGCGACCTCGTCCTGATCGAACTCAACGCCGACGGCTCGGTGAGCGTCGAGGACAATGGCCGCGGCATCCCGGTCGACATGCACAAGGAAGAAGGCGTGTCTGCGGCCGAGGTCATCATGACCCAGCTGCATGCCGGCGGCAAGTTCGAGAACACCAGCGACGACAATGCCTACAAGGTCTCCGGCGGCCTCCACGGCGTCGGCGTCTCGGTGGTCAACGCGCTGTCCGAATGGCTCGAGCTGACCATCTGGCGCGACGGCAAGGAACACTGGATGCGCTTCGAACATGGCGACGCGGTCGAAAGCCTGCGCGTCGTCGGCGATGCCCCCAGGGTCGAGCAAAATCCCGACGAGGACGGGTTCAAGAAGGGCACGCGCGTCACCTTCAAAGCGTCGGAAGAAACCTTCAAGAACGTCACCGAATTCGATTTCGAGAAGCTCGAGCACCGCTATCGCGAGCTCGCCTTCCTCAATTCGGGCGTCCGCATCCTGCTGCGCGACAAGCGCCACGAGGAACCGCTCGAGCACGACCTGTTCTACGAGGGCGGGATTGCGGCCTTCGTCAAGTATCTCGACCGCAACAAGCAGGCGCTGGTCGCCGACCCGATCGCCGTCTCGGCGGAGAAGGACGGCATCGGCATCGACGTCGCTCTCGAATGGAACGACTCCTATTACGAGAACGTGTTGTGCTTCACCAACAACATCCCGCAGCGTGACGGCGGCACGCATCTTGCCGCCTTCCGCACCGCGCTGACCCGCACGCTCAACAATTATGCGAGCGCCAGCGGGCTCCTGAAGAAGGAAAAGGTCTCGCTCTCGGGCGAGGACATGCGCGAAGGTCTGACCGCGATCGTCTCGGTCAAGCTGCCCGATCCGAAGTTCTCCAGCCAGACCAAGGACAAGCTGGTCAGTTCCGAAGTCCGCCAGCCGCTCGAATCGCTGATGGGCGAGAAGATGGGCGAATGGCTCGAGGAAAACCCCAACGAGGCCAAGGCCATCGTCCAGAAGGTGATCGACGCCGCCGCCGCCCGCGAGGCCGCACGCCGCGCGCGCGAGATGAGCCGCAAGGGTGCAATGAGCATCGCCTCGCTCCCCGGCAAGCTCGCCGACTGCCAGGACCGCAATCCCGAGAACTGCGAGCTCTTCCTGGTCGAGGGTGATTCGGCAGGCGGATCGGCCAAGCAGGGCCGCGACCGCAAGACGCAGGCGATCCTCCCGCTCAAGGGCAAGATACTCAACGTCGAACGCGCGCGCTTCGACCGGATCATTTCCTCGAAGGAAGTGGGCACGCTGATCCAGGCTATGGGCACCGGCCTGCGCGACGAGTTCAACCTAGAAAAGCTGCGCTATCACAAGATCGTGATCATGACCGACGCCGACGTCGACGGCGCGCATATCCGCACGCTGCTGCTGACCTTCTTCCACCGCCAGATGCCCGAGATCGTCAAGGCCGGGCACCTCTTCATCGCACAACCGCCGCTCTACAAGGTGACCCGCGGCAAGAGCGAAGTCTACCTGAAGGACCAAGCGGCCTACGACCGCTACCTGATCGCGCAGGGTCTCGACGGGCGCGTGATCGAATCGCAAGGGGGGGCGGCGCGCGGCGGCGGCGAACTCGAGGCGATGGTCGAACACGGCCTGCGCATGCGCAACCTGCTCGGCTTCGTGCCGCGCAAGTACAAGACCGACCTGATCGAGGCGCTGGCTCTTGCGGGCGCGCTCAATCCGGAAGGCGACCGTTCGGCGGCGCTCGACCGTGCCGCCGCGCATCTCCAGATGGGCGATCCCGAAGCGCGCTGGAGCGCCGCAACGGGCGAAGACGGCAAGGTCCGCCTCAGCCGGGTTTGGCGCGGGGTGACGGACGTCCACGAAATCGACCCGGCCTTTCTCGAGAGCGCCGAGGCACGCAAGCTCCACCGCATCGCACAGGACTTCGCCGACGTCTACGCCTCGCCCATGCGCTTGGTGCGCAGCGGCACCGAGGTCGAGCATGACGAGCTCGAGGACAGCGATGGCGAGGACCCCGCGATCCTCTCGGACGATGCGATCACCCTGCCGACCCAACTGCTTGACGCGGTGATGACCGCGGGGCGCAAGGGCCAGAAGATCCAGCGCTACAAGGGTCTCGGCGAAATGAACGCCGAGCAGCTGTGGGAGACCACGCTCGATCCCGACAACCGCGCGCTGCTGCAGGTCAAGGTCGAAGATGCCGACGTGACCGACGAGATCTTCACCCGACTGATGGGCGACGTGGTCGAACCGCGCCGCGAATTCATCCAGGACAACGCGCTCAACGTGGCCAATCTGGACGTCTGACCGGATGAGCGGGGGGGCGCCAGGCAGGTCGGTCGAGCAGGGCGGGTTCCTGCTTTTCCTCGCGCTCGTCTCGCTCGCGCTCCTGGCGGTGGTGCTGCCCTTCGCCAAGCCGCTGCTGTGGGCGGCGTTGGGCGCGATCATGTTCCAACCGCTGTTCGGCTGGTTCCTTGCCAAGCGACCCGAGAAGCCGAGCCAGGCGGCGCTGGCGAGCCTTGTCGTGATCCTCTTCGCCGTGGTCCTGCCGGCATTGTGGATCGGCAGCGCGGTAGTCGACGAGGCCGCCGGCCTGTTCCTCGCCTTCCGCGATGGTGACGTCGATGTCGCCGCCTATTTCCAGCAGGTCTTCGCGGCGCTTCCGGGCAATATCCAGGCCTCGCTGGAACGCGCCGGTTTCGGCGATTTCGGGGCGGTGCAAGAACGCGCGAGCGCCTTTATCCAGGCGAGCCTCGGCCTGATCGCGACGCAGGCGATCGCCATCGGTGGAAGCGTGTTCGGCTTCGTGCTCGGCTTCGGCATCGCGCTTTATACGGGCTTCTTCCTCCTCCGCGACGGGCGCGCGATCGGCGAGACAATCCTTTCGGCCCTGCCGATGGAGCGCGACATAGCCGAGCGGCTGGCGGAGCGCTTCCTCACCATCGTCCGCGCGACGATCAAGGGCTCGGTGGTGGTCGGCCTCGTCCAGGGGGCGTTGGGCGCGATCACCTTCTGGATCGTCGGCATCCCCTCGGTCCTCCTCCTCGGAGTGATCATGGCGATCGCCTCGTTGCTGCCCGCGCTTGGCCCGGCGATCGTCTGGGTGCCAGCGGCGATCTACCTGCTCGCCACCGGGGCGCTGTGGCAGGGCGTGGTCGTCGTCGTCTCGGGCGTCGCCGTGATCGGCATGAGCGACAATGTCCTGCGCCCGATCCTCGTCGGCCGCGACACGGGTATTCCCGACTGGCTGATCCTCGTCACCACGCTCGGCGGGATCGCGCTGATGGGACTGTCGGGCATCGTAGTCGGCCCGCTCGTCTGCGGGCTGTTCCTTGCCGCCTGGGGCATTTTCGCCGAGCAACGCGCCGCCGCCTAGGCAGCTGGCAGCACGCGGTCAGGCGACGCGGATATCCTGCCGCACCGGGCGAACGCACCGGGCTCTGCAAGCACCTATGGAAATTATGCCCAGTCGGTGAGAGGGCCGAAAGTGGTCCGTATCCATGAATCGTCCCACGGCGCACCAAGTCGCATCGGGCGCATTGCCACCGGACCGAGCGAGCATTTCTGAGCACCCCGTGGCATTCAGGGTATGGATGCTCTAGCAAGCCTACCAAGAACAGGACGAACGGAGCGCGGAGGAAGGCATTCGAGTGCAGTCCAGCGGGGGAACCAGATCGGCCACGCCGTCCTTTCGGGCTTTCCTGAGCTATTGCCATGCCGACAAGGCGGCAGCGCAGCGGCTGCATCGCCAGCTCGAAAGCTATCGCCTTCCGGGGCATCTGCGGCGGGACGGGGTGGCAGGAAGGCCGGATGGAAGGATCGGCAAGGTTTTTCGCGACCGCGAGGATCTTCCCGCCGCAACCGATCTTTCGGCTGTCGTCCGACGGGCACTGGCTGCCTCGCAGGCCCTGATCGTGCTGTGTTCGCCCGATGCCAAGAACTCACGCTGGGTGGCGCGCGAAATCGAGCTGTTCCGCGAACTGCACCCCGACCGGCCGATTCTGGCAGCGCTGTTGCGAGGCGAGCCGGATGCGTCCTTGCCCGACTCCCTGCGCGATGGGGGCGAGCCGCTGGCGGCCGACCTGCGCAAGAATGGCGATGGCTACCGGCTCGGCTTTCTCAAGATTGTGGCCGGCCTGATGGACGTACCGCTCGACGCTTTGGTGCAGCGAGACAGCCAAAGACAGGTAAAACGCGTGACGGCCGTCACGTGCCTGGTCGCGGCGGTTGCCATAGCCATGGGGGTGATGACGGTGATCGCACTCGAAGCGCGCAGCGAAGCGCAGCGGCAACAGGCGGAAGCCGAGGGGCTGATCGAATATATGCTCACCGATCTCCGCGAGGATCTCGATGGGGCAGCGGGCGTAGCGGTGATGGCCCGTGTGAACCAACGCGCCCTCGCCTATTACGAAAGCCAGCGAAGCCTCGATTCGCTGTCGCCCGAAAGCCTCGAGCGCCGTGCACGCGTGGTTGGTCGGCTGGGCGAAGATGCCATGTTCCGCAACGAATTCGGCCTGGCGCGGCGCAATCTGGAGGAACGGGCGCGCACTACGCGCGGCCTGCTCGCCGAAGATCCCACCGATCCGGGGCGTCAGTTCAATCATGCCTTGAGCCTCAATCGCCTGGCGGTTCTCTCGCAGACCGAAGGGAATGGCGAGCAAGCGGAGAGCGATCTTCGGAAAAGCTGGGCACTGCTGTCGAGCCTGCAGGCGTGGAAGAGCCGAAACACCGAATGGCAGCGCACCACGGCGCTGGTTGCCGGAAACCTCTGCGCGATCGATGTCTTGAACAAGGCTGTCGACGACGAGACGCTTAACAAGTGTCGGATCGCAGTCGATCTGGGGCAGGCGCTTTCCGATCGGGACGATGTCCCGTCCCGTACGCCGTACGACCTCACTTTCAACCTGATGTGGTATAGCGGCGCGCTGGCGCAAGCGGGACGGCAGAGCGATGCGCAAGCCGCGCGGCGCGAAACCCTGCAGTTGACCGACCGACTTGCGGCGCGGAATCCGCACAATCGCAAGATCACGGCGCAGCGGATGGAAATCTATGGCTATCTCGCCTCGTTCGAAGCGCCCCAAACCCGCCATGCGATGCTGAAGACGGCGCTGGGAATAGCGCAGGAATTGACGCGGCTTGATCCCGACCATGCGGACTGGCGGTCAAGCCTCGAGAACTATCGTACCAAGCTGGAGGAATGAGAGATGAGCGAAGCTGGAAACCATCATGACGACATCTTTTTGTTCGAGATTGCGCAACCCGAAGTCGGCTTTGCCAGTTTCGGCAAAATCCAAAAGCGCAACTCCCCCGCAACCCGGAAGGATGCGCTTGCGGAAATCATGACCGGGGTTGACCCGAACGATTGGCAGGACGTTAGTAAGAAACACACGCCGGGAGGCCTCGACATGTGCTTCGCGCCTTCGACCAAGGCATTGATATTCGTTCAAACCCCGGGCCTGTTCGACGGCGTTGGAACTTGCTTTGGCGATGACGGGGTTGTGGATCTCGACATCAGGGGCAAGGGCACTCAGAGATTTGTCCATGCATGTAAAACATACCCTGAAGGCAGCGAAATGCGACCACTCTGTGCTTTTGAAATCGATATCGATGCTGCGACTTCGGACATCGGGAATACTGCCAATAACCACGCAATTACCCGGCTGCCGATCAAGTTCGACTTCGTCGACCATCCCGATCGGATTTCGCCAGTGTTCAAGAGCCCTCATGGCAAAAAAGATCACGCCCCGTCCCATATCGGCCACGGCGGCATTCATCCACCTTCGGGCTCCAGCCTGATCGTGGTGTCGTGACAGGCGGATTGCTTCGGCTTGCTCGCCCTTAAGTCACAGATCCTGCGCTTCGCCCGCTCCGGTTCGCCCGAGCGGGCGTGGTCGCTGATGGCGCAGCACGGCCTGCTCGATTCGGACAGCGATGCAGAAGCGCTCACATTGCAGGCGCGGCTGGTGAAGGATCGCGCCAAGCGTGCGGACACTGGGGCGCAACGGGCGCAATTGTTCGATCAGTCCGCGCAGCTCTATGCCAAGGCCGCGCGCCTCACCGGTTCCAGCTATCCGCTGATCAACGCCGCATCGCTTTCGCTATTCGCGGGCAAGCCGGCACAGGCGGAACGCTTCGCCTGCCAGGTGCTCGAACTGATCGAAACCGATCCCCGGGAAGGGGAAACGCCCTACTGGCGTGCGGCAACGCGCGGCGAAGCCCTGCTGCTGCTCGATCGGAAGGGAGAAGCTCGCGCGGCGCTGCGCGATGCCATTGCAAGGCAGCCGCACGCATGGGAAGATCATGCCGCTACACTCGCGCAATTCGAGCTGATCCTGTCCGAAAAGGGCTGGGATGCAGGATGGCTCGATGCACTTCGACCGCCCCCAAGCGTTCATTTCAGCGGCATAGCCCGGCTCACGCCGGATACGGGCGAGGTCGTGTCAGCAATCGAGCACTTCATCGCCCGCGAACGACCGGGCTTTGCCTACGGCGCCCTCGCCGCCGGGGCGGACCTGCTGTTCGCCGAGGCCTTCATCGCCTGGCGCGATGCCGAATGCCCCGCGGCCGAGCTGCATGTCGTTCTGCCGCTCCCCGTCGATCAGTTCCGCCAGCTTTCCGTCGCGGCTTTCGGCGACCGCTGGCCGGGGCGGTTCGATGCGGCACTGGAGCAGGCGACCAGTATCACGGTTTACGGGCTGGACGAGCCCGAGCTGTCGCTGGCGGTGGAATATGCCGATCTGGTCGCGATGGGGCGAACCGTGCGCAACGCGCAAGTACTTGAGAGTCGCGCCTGTGCGATCACGGTGGTGGGCAAAGGTGAACGCTTGCGCCCGCAACTGGTGTCGTGGCGCGATGAAGGTCGCCCGCTCACCGTCATCGAAGGAACCCGTTCAGGCCAGGCCGGGCGCGGGTCGCCGCCTGCCCGGACCGGCCAGCGGCTGCAGGCACTGGTCTGGACGCATGCGGCCGACAGGGTAGCCGGATCGATTTTCGCGCAGGGCGATGCCCGACAGCCCAGCCATAGGGACACGCGGTGGTCCCTCCACGACGACCTTGTGGAGGCAGGAAAGCTGGCGACCACTCTGGCCGGGAGAAACAAGGGCGCCGAAATTGCGATCCTCCTGGCGCCGTGCAGTCCGCAAGACCCTCCGCTTTCATTGTTGCAACGCGCAGCGGGTCTCGCCGCCGTTGCGAGCCCCGGGACGGTCGTTGCCGATGAAGCCACGGCCATGGCGTTGATCCGGGCCGGGTGGAGCGGGACGATCGAAGAGCTCGGCGATCTCCCGCTGCCATCGGGCCGTGAGCCGATCTGGAGTATGACCTAGACGATCAGCTCTTCGAGCATGCGACGCGACACGATGGTCAGTCTCTCCGCGTCACGCTGCACGATGCCACGGCGTTCGAGGCCGTTTATGGCCCGGGACGCCGTCTCGCGGGTGGTTTGCGCCATCAATCCCAATGCTGCGACTACCGGTGGCGGCGAAATGAAATCGCCGCCTCCCGCCGCGTTGAGCAGTTCGGCGCAGACCCGGCCGGTGGCCGACAAGGTAATGCGGGCTGCCATGCGATCGAGCGCAGCGTGGTATTGCCGCGCAAGGATCATCGCCAGCCCGCTTCCGATCCGCGCCTCCTCCTGCACCAGCAAGCCCAGCTTGCTGGAGGGGATTTCGAGCACGGCAATGCGATCCCGGGCAACCACGTCCGACACGAATACCCGTTCGTGCGGCAGCGCGCCGAACAGTTCGCCAGGACCGTGCGCCATCAGCAGCTGAACTTGGCCGTCGCTGCCGATGACTTTCAATTGCGCCTGCCCCTCGAGGACGATCCATACTTTGGCGCCGATATCGCCCTGGTGAACCAGGATTTGGTTATGGCGATAGACGACGAATGCCATTGCGTCGCCGAGCCGTTCCGCTTCGGCCGGACCGCAAGCGAAGAATGACGATAGCGCAGCCAGTCGCTCGTCCCGGTCCATGTCAACCCGTCCCCCGGGCGTCCGCCCAGCGCGCTGATGGTGCGGGTTGGCAGAGATGAATGGTGACCGTTATCGCTGTCACACGCAGCCGTGCGCCCAGCAGGGCAATGATGCCCGCGACACTGGGCGACGGCCAGCACAGATTTCGATCCATGCCGTCACATAATCCGGAGAAATCGAAATGCGCAAACGCAATGTGACCGCCGCACTCCTCTCGACACTCGTCGTCGGATTCGCCGGCCAAGCCGGAGCGGCCGAGGTCACCCTCGAATACAACCTGCCCCAGGCAAAGATCGGCTTCGGCGTGAGCCATACGATCACCGAATGCCCGGCCGCCGACGGCAAGGGCTTCAAGATGGACACGCTGACCGCGATCAAGCCGATGTACGTCCGCGGGGACTTCGTCAGCGTAAACCCGAAGGGCAACCTGTTCGTCGATCGCCAGGTCAAGCTCGAGTATCATGAGAACGGCACGCTCAAGAGCTTCAACGGACCGTCGGCCAGCCAGGGAGGGAAAGTTGCCGCCGCCGTCATCAAGCTTGCCACTTTTGCCGCGACCACCGCGATCGGGGTTCCGTTACCCGTCCCGGCTGGCGTGGCACGCCCAAG
>Ga0066644_10000972_pt1 | contig 16993 bp, 19 predicted proteins | sample CryGeyCG2114_020_FD_62735 | JGI IMG/M metagenome (GOLD analysis project Ga0066644, IMG submission 62735) | Groundwater microbial communities from aquifer - Crystal Geyser CG15_big_fil_post_rev_8/21/14_0.20 | ecosystem: Environmental > Aquatic > Deep subsurface > Groundwater | place: USA: Utah...
GGCTGACCACCTGGCCGCGCACGCCCGCCTTGCCGACGCCGGCCATGTAGCCTTGGACGGCGGTCTCGAACACTTCGCCCGGGCGGCGCGAGCAGGTCATGGTTTGCAGACGGGCATAGACCTTTTCCGAGGACAGATCGCCGAAGGCCGCGCCGGTGACCGTGCAGCCGGTGAGGTCCGCGGTTTGCTTGGTCCCGCCGAGCGCCGCCGTCACCGCCGGACCGGTGATGCGGAACAGCACCGGGCGGGGATCGGCCTGGGCGTTTACGCCGACGGCCGCGTCGACGCCGCCGATGACCTCCGCAGGCGCGTAGGCCCCGGTGGGCACGTAGCGATCGAGCGGTTTAGCGCCGCCTTCGCGGGTGCCCAGGTTGAAATGGATCAAGGTGCTTGATGACGCACCCCCGTTGTTCGTCGCGCCGCTCGCCGTGGGCGAATTCAAATCCGTGCGGCGGCGGATTTGCGGGGCCAGGTCATTGCGGACTTGCTCGAAGGGATTGTGGGTGACGGCGGCGGGGAGTCCGGCCTGGGCCTGTCCTTGCGGCGAGGCCGACGTTTTATGGTCCTGGGGCTCTCCCGGTTTTTCCCGGAGCGCTTCGATCTCTCCTTGCAGCCGCTCGATCTCTTGCGCTTGGGCGTCGATGGCGCGGGTGGCGTTGTCCGCCATATCGGTGTTTTGCTTGGCAAGGTCCGCATTGTCCCGTTCCAGTTTTTGCCGTTCCGCTTCCAGGCGCTTGAGGCGGCCTTCCATGGCGCTCATGCGCTCTTCGGAGATATCGAGCCAGGAGCGTTCCGCCCTGGCACCGCGCGTCAGGTCGGCGACGATCCGGGTGGTCTCACCGTCCGCATTTTGGATCGGCGCGGAGGGCGTCGAGCCGTCCGAGAGGAACCACAAAACCCCCGCGCCGACGATGGCGGCGCTGATCCCCAACGCGGCCTTTTGCCGGTTGGTGGCGCGTTGTAGGAGTTCGTTGGCCCTTTGCTTAGTGCCTGGGGTTTTCATTGCGCGCCTCCTATCCGCCGCCGGACCACGTAGGCGGTGACGGTCTCGTCCGCGCCGAGGGTGCGGGCCGGAAGCCACACGGCGGCTTGGCCGGGGGCGAACAGATCGCGCTCGGTGAGCGTCACCGTGCCCACTCCGGTGTTGCGAACCTGCACCGCCACACCCTGCAACGCCGTGCCGGTGACTTCGAAGGTCTTGAGGATCGACAAAGCGCCTTGGCGTTCGGCCACGCTTTCGATGGGTTTTCTCACGTAACCTGCGGGTGGCGGGATGATCCCGGCGGTGGCCTTCATGATTTCGATGACCGAGGCGTGGATCGGCGTTTGCGCTTCCCAGGCCTGGGCCTCCGCGTTGCCCGCGAGCGCGTCGGCGTTGCGGATCAGAATCTGTTCGGAGGGCACGTTCTCGGGCACCAGAAGGAGTTGGTAGGTGAAGCCCTTCTCCGTCGCGATGAACAGGTTCAACGGCTTTACGAGCGGCGCCACGGTGGGCTTGATGTAGATGTCGCCGGAGACCTCGTCGTGGGTGATGTCGACGTCCGGATCGCCGTTGGCCATGCGGATGCGGTCCTGGGCCAGCGCAATGCGGCTGATCTCGCCCGCCGAAACGGTGGCCGTGACTTGCGCTCCGTCCACGCCTTGCTTGATTTGCAGGGCGTATGCGGGGGCGGCCATGGCGACGGTAGCAGCAACGGTCATGGAGAGAAGGGCGAGGCGGGCCTGGTTACTCATGTGGTTTTTCCTCCTCGAACTGGCTTAAGGACAGACGCCCGGCGGCGTTCACGAAGCCGATGCGGTAGGCGACGAGCTCGCTGTCGACCTGGGATTCCCCGATGAAGCTCTTGAGCACGCCGGTGATGCGCACGGTGAGCGCGCCGGTGTCGGCGGTGACGGTGGTGGGATAGAAGGCGGTGGCGAGCTTGCGGGCTTTGATGTCGGCAAGCCAGGTGTCGAAGGCGCGCTTGAACTGGCCGTAGAAGGCGGGATGGGCGATCTTCAAGATGGCGTCCTGCACATAATCCGTGGTGCCGGGGTGGACGTTGAGAAACGTCAGCGCGACGTCGCGGGCCATATCCTCCAGATAGGCGGCGTTGACGGTCCCACCGGTGGAATAGACCCGCCCGGCGGGCGACGGCACCATGACCACGGTTTCGCGCTTGGTCAGCACGGCCAGCCCCAACAGCACGTTGACCGAAAGGCTCAAGGCCAGTCCGGCGAGCAACAGATTGCGCCAGACGGTGACGGCGTGCAGGTGCGCGTTGTGACCGGCCAAGTCCATCAGACGTACCTCCGCACGCAAGACGGCGGCGTCGCCTTGAAGCGGAACACGTTGGGGAAGAACCAGTAGAGCGCGTAAAGGCCGAGGTTGGCCTGGCCGTTGCCCTTCATCCGGCGCAACAACAGAAACCCGCCGATCCCGATGCCTGCGCCGATCAGCAGATAACCGGCCAGCATGCCGCCGATCAGGGGCCCAAGCATGACCAGGGCCTCGTCGACCGTCCAGAACATCCAGCGTTCCGGCTCGTCCAGGCGTTTGGGGATCATGTAGGCCTCCATCTTCGCCGCTCCGTTCAGATCAGGGCGGAGATGGACGAGGTGACGATGGGCAGTCCGTAACCGGCGATGGCGCCGACGCCGAACGCGCCGATCACCGCCCAGATGTTGAAGCGGATCACCGACGCCGCCAGCGCCGCGACCAGACCGAGCCCGGCGGCCAACTTGCCGCCGCCGCCCTCGACCATGTCGGTGATGCGGTTGTTGACGGCGGAGAATTCAGTGCCGCCGGTTCCGGCGTGGGCGCTCGACGCGACGGCCAGGGTGGCGAGAAGGCCGACCCCGGCGATGAGGGCTAGCCGGGTGGCGCGCGCCTGAAACTCGGGTGTGGGGCGAAGCCCCCCTTGCAGACAAAAAATACGAGACGTGAGCATGTTCGCTCTCCCCTTCCTTGGGCGGTTATGGCCAGAAGGAAAGGCGAGAAAATGCGCTCTGTCAAACTAAAAAAATGAACAAAAACAATAACTTAAGGCAATTTTAGCCAAGTCCTGATCACGCCAAATCAGCCCGGACAATTCCTGCCATGACGAATTTTTTTTCAAAACGCGCCATCGCCAAAAACGTCCCGCCGGACCGAAACGACACCCCCAACAACAGAAAGTTTTTATAAGTTTGATTCAGTTTTTAGGGCCGGATTGGCGGCGCGAAAACAAGGCGTTATCGGGAATGTTGCGCCTGATGGTACGAACATCTGCGCCCGATGGTACGACTCCCGTGCGCCCGATAGTACGAACGCTAAAACGGGTTTTGCACAGGGTTATGAGTCGGCATGCGCGGGGTTATCCACAGACGTGTGGATAAGGGGCGGAGGGGCGATTGATCAGCGACTGTCCGAGTCGGACAACGCCGTGAGGAACGATTTTTCCAATTCCGGCTCGTCCCATTTTCTGGAAACCGTCGCCCATCGTTCCATCAAGGCCTGGAAGTGCGGATCGTCGATGTGCAGGAGAAACGTATAGAGGCGGTTGACGATCTCCTTCATCAACGCCTTCATTTCTTCGTCGTCGATATGGGATACGTCGGTCCAGGGTATTTTCCGTCCCTGGGCGTCATGGACGAAAACGTCGGAGTAGTCGCCGGTCTCGCTGATGGGGGAGCGTCCGGCGTGGATGTTTTCCAAGCCGGTGTTGCGAATGCACATCAGCGCCATGACTTTCGCCAGCCTTGCGACGTTTTGCTTTTCTTCTTCCGTATCCATGGCGGCAGGATATCAGGAAAACATTTGCCGAGTCATCGGCCGACGACTTTAAGGCAGGCCCCGTAAACGCCCCTTTGCGGACGGTTCCTTAAGGAAACATTCAATGTACGGTTATCGGACATGAAAACGATCTTTTCATTGCAAATCCAATAATACAACATTATTGTTGTAAGCATGATTCCAGCGCTTATCCCCTTGTCTGGCTCCCCGTGGCCCGTTTTACCCCCTGGTATCCATCAGGCGAGTCTGGACGAGGTGGCTGCGGCGTTCGCGACCAATCCCTGGCGGCGCAGCCTCTACGAGGGGCTGGTTGATGCCTCCGGCCGCCTTCTTCGGGCAGGCTGTCCAACCGTGTATCTCGACGGCAGCTACGTGTCAGGAAAGCCGAATCCTGGTGATTTTGATGCGTGCTGGGACCCCTTGGGGGTCGATCCAGTCAATCTTGATCCGTTGTTTCTTCAATTTTCGAACGGAAGAGAAGCGCAAAAGACGGCATTCAAGGGTGAGTTCTTCCCCTCATCAATGATGTGTGGGGATGTCGGGCAGACATTTATCGATTTTTTCCAAATGGATCGTTTCACAGGAAAACAGAAAGGGATTGTCTCCATTTCGCTTTCGGCCGATCCGATTCTATCGGGAAAGGTGCAGCCATGATCTACAGCGATAGACAATACGGCATTTCAAGGGATCAACTCGCAAAACTGAAAGCAGCGCTTATTGCTGCGCAGGAGCGCGCTTCGGATCAATTCTGGCTCAAGCAGGCGGAAATCGACGCGCTCAAGAGCCAGATCGCCGATATCGAGGCGGAGCTCGCCGAGTACGACCTCCTGAAATCCGGACAGGTCTCGTTCTCGAAGACCTATGCACTTGAGGAGATGTCGCGTGTGCTAGTACAGGCGCGAATCGCTTCCGGCATGAGCCAGACGGACCTTGCTGAGAAGTTAAACATGAAGCCGCAGCAGGTGCAGCGTTACGAGGCGACCGACTACATGGGCGCAAGCCTTGCGCGACTGATCGAGGTGGCGCAGGCGCTTGGCGTGAAGGCATCAGGGACTTTCGAGGGCCCTAAGCAGGACGGCGGATCGGTTTTCGCATGGGCCGATGCCGACGATATCGTTTGGGGTCAGCTTCCCTACAAGGAGATGATCAAGCGCAAGTGGTTTGACGTGCCGCGCGGCGGAAACCCTGTCGAGAAGGTGAAGGAATATTTCCTGAACGCGGCCGGACCGCAATTTGCGTCGGCGTTTCATCGTAAGAAAATGCGTAGCGGAAACGTGCCGAACGAATACGCTTTGCTGGCTTGGCAGGCGCGCATTCTGGAGCGTGCGCGTAGCAAGATCGAAGCAGAAGAAATCGGAGCCCTCAAGCTCGATGACCAGTGGCTTCCTGAGCTTGTGCGGCTGACCAAACGTAAGGACGGGCCGAAGCGTGCTCGCGATTTGTTGGCCGAGAAAGGGATCGTGCTTATCGTCGAGCGGCACCTACCGGGATCGTATCTCGATGGCGCAGCCATGCTCGCAGACGGTGGGACACCGGTCGTGGGTTTGACGCTGCGCTATGACCGGTTGGATAATTTCTGGTTCGTGCTGATGCACGAGCTTGGGCATGTTTTTCTGCATCTCTTCGACGGTCTGCGGTTCGACTTCTTCGATGAGGAAGGCGGGAATGACGGCGATGTGATCGAAGCGGAAGCGGACAAATTCGCGCTCGATACGCTGATACCGGAAAACCTGTGGGATCAGTGCCTGTCCCGATTTGCATTGTCGGAAGAGGCGGTCAAGATCGATGCAGAAACGATCGGAATTGACCCCAGCATTATCGCAGGGCGCATCAGGAAGGAGCGCGGGAACTACACCATCCTGAACGATCTTGTTGGTCAAGGTCAGGTGCGCTCGCAGCTTGAGGAGGCGGGCGATGATCTTGACTAAAGATATGTATGTTCCGGCACTGCGGTGGCGGCAGGGCGAGTACCAAGCACTTTTTCGCCTTGCCGATGCGGCAAAGGACCGCATTGTGCCCTACATCACCATTCCCGAGGTCGAATTCGACTTCGAGCTATGGCAGCCGAAGAGGTCAGTTCAGGAACACGTCCATCCGTTTGCCGCCCGGTTCAACGCAAAATGGGGGCAACGACCGGCGTGGGTGGGGGTGCATCCCAGTATCTCTGACAAGCCGATGGGCGACGGCCGAGATATTTTTACCTATGTCTTCGAAGCGCTACGCGCATTCCAGGCGAATGGAATTCCGGCCCTTCCCCTAGATGCATCGCCAGCCATTGTGGCGGCGGTCGGTGCAATCGTCGCAACCGACGCGCTTGGAGCCGCCATTGGCGTGCGACTGGAAGATCTGATGAAGCCGGATGCGCGCACGCGCATCGAGGATTTGGCAGTGTCGCTCAGTTTATCGCTTGACGAAATTGATCTTGTCATTGATCTCGGCGCACCGAATTTCGAGCCTTATAATGCTTTCGCAGGGGCGCTGATCGCGGCCATGCAAAAGCTTGGCGATCTGCAAGCCTTCCGCAATTTTGTGGTCATTGGCACGGCAATTCCGGAGACCTTCAAGGATGTTGCCAAAGGCGCCGACCAGCTGCCGCGTCACGACTGGCTGTTCTACAAGATGCTCATCGGCAAGATGCCGGTCGGCATGCGGCAACCGAATTTCGGGGACTTCACGATCGTCCATCCGGAATTCAAGGCGCTGGATATGCGCATGATCAAGGCAGCAGGCAAACTCGTCTATACGACGTCGGCAGCCTGGGAAGTGCGAAAAGGCGGGGCATTCAACGACAATCGCGCACAGATGCATGGTCACTGCGGGTCAATTGTAGCGTCGGGAAAGTTCAAGGGTGAGAGCTATTCAAACGGCGACGATTACATCGCAAAATGCGCGGCTCACACGGAAGGGCCGAGCAATCAGACGCGCTGGAAGGAGGTGGCAATCAACCACCACATCACGCATGTGCTGGACGATCTCGCCACGCTTGGCGCTGCGCCATAAAGCTGCGGATGGAGGCCGTGATCTCGCGGAGGGTCATGGCCTCGCAAAGCATCTCGTAAAGCTGCTTTCTCGGCCTCCGGAGATCCTTCGACGCATATCCGGCTTGGTCCAGGAGTTCAATGACTTCATCGCGCCAGAGCAGATGCGCCATCATGACCGGATCGATCTCGGGATTGGCGACTGCGTTTCGTAACACGTTGAAGCGGATACCGCCTCTCGGACCCTGCTCGGCGGCCATCACGCCGCACCATTCAGGCGTATTGGTCATGATCCCAGCGATATGTTTTGGCGCAGCAACAATGGTGAGCTTCTGTAGTGTCTGCCGGTAGATGTCGATCTGTGTGTTGAGCCGATCGAGCGTGTCCTTTGAACTCTTGATCTCGTAGCCGTGGATGCAGCCATTGATGACGGCTATGTCGATGCGACTTTTCGCGTGGGCAAGGCCCAGTTCGTCGATGACAAGCGTGTCAGGTTGGGCTTTCGCGCGCCGCAGGCGCTTAGTGTGAAGTGCGATTCGAATATCAGAGTCGCCCGTTTGCATCATTGACATCAGTTATCTCCCTACCATGTGAATAACTCAACTGAGAAAAATGTCCAATTAATCTTGACCGACTATATAACTCAGTTCGGCCTATGCTTGAAAATCCGACGTTGACACTACCTGACTATGCCTGCTCCCCGCCCACTATCGCCGTACGCTGTATACACAAACTCTTCTCACTTCATGGTAATGGAGGTCACCTGAAGGCATTCCCGATTCCGTCGATCCCGCGTAAGGGTGAGTTCGTATCCCGGTATACTCTGCTTTTCCACGATGCAGCGCAGATCGAGCGCGAAGTCGGAATAGCGCGCTAGGCTGCCGCTTTTCTCGTACAGCGTTTTAAAAGTGAAGCCCCAGCCTTTCTTGCTGCGGCCGCCGTGTTTGCGGGCGAGGCGGTAGAGCCAACGCTCGATCCCGCCGGTAAGGGTGAAATAGGCGGGGTCGATGGCGAGCACCAGGCGTTCGTTGACGATGCCCTGATAGAACCAATCGGGCAGAATGATCTCCATGCCCCTGGTCGCGCCGCCGACGGTCAGCTCGCTCCATTCGTTGATCCAACTGAAGCGGTGCAGGCGTCTTGCTTTGCGTTGCTGTCCGGTCTTCGCATCCGTGGCTGGAACCTCGGCGCGTAGGTTGGTTTGCACGGTGGTCGATTGCAGACGGTCGAGCGCGGCGCGGAACCGCTCATAGCCCAGCTTGCCCGTGGGGCGGCCCGCGAAGCGCAGAAACTGGTGCGGCATGAACCGGAGCAGGCGCGAGGTCGGTGCGCCCCGGTTGCGGGCGTCCATGATCTGGCTGGCCGCCCAGATCAACACGTCGGCGTCCCAGATGGTCGCCATGCCGTATTCGGCAACGGCCTCGACGCGGATGGTCACGCCGTCGCGGTCATAGAGCAACGGCTTGATGCGCCGCCCCTTGGCCAGCGAGAAGAACGGAAACGCCATCAGATCCTGGTAGTCGCGGATGCCGGAGGGTTCGGGGATGCACGAGAACAGGTCCAGTTGGCGCCGTTCCGACGGCGAGACACGGCGCATTACGCCCCGGTTTCGCCGGTGAAGCTGCGCTTGCGTTCCTCGATCCAGGCGTCGAGATCGGCGCGGTCGTAAACCACCCGACGCCCGGCCTTGGCGTATCGGGGGCCTTCGCCGGTGACCCGCATGCGGTTCAAGGTGCAGGGGCTCAGGCCCACATACCGGGCGGCCTGCTTGGTGCTCAGGTATCGGGGCGCGTTGTGTTCGGTGTCGTTCAGGCTCATCGCTTGTTCCTCCATGTGCGTTGGGGCAATTCAAGCGATGAGGGCGGCGCGCGGGAACGGTCGAAAACGCCGTGCGCGAAAACGACCGTGCGGGATGAGCGCGGTTATTTGTCCGTTTCCAGAAGTTCCCGGTAGCCGCCGTTCATAAGGTCGAGCGCTTTTCGGATGCGGCGACGGACCCGGCTTCGGACCCAACTGCCGGCGTCCCATTGGGCCTGAACGGCCTCTGCGCCGAAGAGGTCGACGGCGATGTCGCGGTGGGATTTCCCGGCGGTCACGCCGTCAAGGGCGAGAAGCAATTCACCCAGGTCCGTCGAGCCGCGGCCTCGACTTTTTTAAACTGTTCACCTGCCACGACGGTCCATAGATCGTGGGTGCACGACAGCAGAACGGGCAAGCGCAGGCCCAGGGGAATGCGCAGGACGACGCCGAACGATGAACCGGGGAGGCGTTCATCGGAAAAGCGCAATTGCATTGCCGCTCCTTCCATCGTGACCATCAGGACCAAGCCGCCGCCGTGGAGCCGCAACCCCGACACCCGTGCGCCGGATTGCCGGAGCGCCGGGAGCAGGGGAATGCCATCCTCTTCGGCGATTTCGGCGTCGAGCGTCGGCCCGATGGCCCAGAATGGTGTGGCGCGCCCGACACCGGCGGCGGGGTCCTCATAAGCGAGGAGTCCCCACTGTGCGGCCCGGAGGTCTTGCAGTGTCTGCCGATGAACCGGAAAGCCGTAATCTTCTGATGCGCGGCGGATTTTGGAGGGGCGAGAACGCCATTCGGCCTGGTAACTCGGGTTTCTCCGGAGGAATTTCCACGCCTGGATGGATGCTGGCAAAGGTTTAGTCATCACGTTAATTCCCTTCTTGTGGTTGTTTTTTGAACAACTACCATAGGGAGAGTTAACGAAGTTTAACCTTTGTTTGCTTCTGTCGTCGGCTTCGACGGAGCGACCTCTTCAAGCGGCTTGAAGGCAATGCCGCACTTGTTATGGATGGCGACCGTTTCAATGGCCTCTTTCTCGCCCTTGAGGCGTCCGTATTCCTGCGCTTCCGGCCCATCGCCGCCTTCCAGGAAGAACAGTGTCGGCCACAGCAGCACGAGACCGACCCCCATCTGCACGGCGTCGTCGTCCGCTTTTTTCTTCAACTGACCGTGGAGTTCGCCGATACGGCGGTCGATCCGATCGGACTCCATCGCGAGCTGGTCGCAGTCATAGTCCTTGTATTGCAGGGTCGAGATATTTTGCGCGGAGATTTCATTCGGCTGGCTGGCGCAGGCCGACAACGTCAATACGGTGGCGGCGATGGCGATTTTGCTCTTCATCAGATGGTTCTTCCTTCTCAAGAATTTGAAATGAAGCTGCACTTAACGCCACTGGTGTGCCAGTATTGGTCACATATGCATGGTAGAAGAAGGGCTATGACAGAAAAAGCTAACGACATTCTTCGTTATGAGAAGGCGGACAACCTGTTGCGCTTGGCGCTCGACATGCAGTCGACGAGCGCCGGGATGTCTCTTGCCGAGATTCAAGACCGCTACGGTGTCGGCAGACGAACCGCCATGCGCATGCGCGACGCCGTCTTGCGCAATTTTCCCCAGGCCGAGGAAGTGGAGACCGGTGAGCGCGTCAAGCGGTGGCGCATTCCCCCTGGCGTGTTGGGGCGTCATATCGGTTTTAGCGCCGATGAGCTTTCGGACCTGCATGCCGCTGTGGATCTGTTGCGCGCGACGCACCGCGAGGATCGCGCCAGAAATCTGGAAGGCTTGGCGACCAAGATTAAGGCGCTGATGACGGCCAAGGCCATGCGCCAGGTGGAGCCGGACCTCGATGCCCTGATGGAGGCAGAAGGTTTGGCCATGCGCCCGGGGCCGAAGCCCCGTATCGATGTTGCGGTGGTCGAACAGCTTCGCCGGGCCATCAAGGGCTGCAACAAGGTCGAGCTGAAGTACCGCGCCCGATCGACGGGCAACACCAAGGAGCGCCTGGTCCACCCCTACGGGTTTCTGCATGGGCATCGGCACTATTTGATCGCCTGGCACGACAATCCCAAGGCGCGAATATTCGCGCCTTTCGCGCTCCCCAATATCGAGCGGGTCACGGTGCTGGACGAGGTGTTCGTGCGGGACAAGGACTTTTCCCTTAAGGTCTACGCCGAGCGGTCCTTTGGGCTGTTCCAGGAAGAACCGTTCGACGTCGCGTGGCGTTTCGCCCCTGAAGCGGTCGAGAACGCCCGTGGGTTCATCTTTCATCCCAGTCAGACCATGGAGGACCAACCCGACGGATCGTTGATCGTGCGCTTTCGCGCCGGATCCGACCTTGAGATGGCTTGGCATCTCTACTGCTGGGGCGATGCCGTGGAGGTTCTCGAACCCCAATCCCTAGCCGACATGGTGCACGGCCAGCGGGTGAAATGGAAAGGGTTCCCGTGAGATGTTCGGAGGTGATGTACGGCAAGGCTTGTGCGCGCTTCCGATGTTGCCATTTAATCGGCATGGCAATGCCACTTTTCCTTGCGATTCCAGATTCTTCCCGTATTTTCTCAATAGGCGTAGTGTCGCGGTGGAGAATCGTATGGATACCGATATCATGACGATCCGGGAGGTGGCTGGGTATTTAAAACTCACCGAGAAGACCGCCTATCGCCTTGCGGCCGATGGGACCATTCCCGGCTTCAAGGTCGGCGGGGCATGGCGATTCCGCAAAGGGGACATCGATGAATGGATAGAGGCAAGGAAACGGCATGGCGGGATGAGTAAGGCGATTCATATCAATGAAAATAATTGACAACTCCACGCAGCTACTAGGCGATGACCTGAAAGACACGGCCGAACGCGGGTCCCGGCTGAAGATTGCTGCGTCCTGTTTCTCGATCTACGCCTTCGAGGCGCTTAAGTCCGAGTTGTCAAAGATTGAGAGCCTCCAGTTCATCTTCACCGCACCCACCTTCGTGCCGACCGAAGTGACAGACCGTATGCGCAAGGAGCGGCGGGAATTCTTCATCCCGAAGAACCGGCGTGAAACGGGTCTATATGGCACCGAGTTTGAGATTCACCTTCGCAACAAGCTGACCCAGCGGGCCGTGGCTCGCGAATGCGCGGAGTGGATTCGTAAGAAGGCCAGGTTCCGGTCAAACACGACAAAGGCCCCGATGCAGCAATTCTTGCATGTTGCTGGTTCTGGCGATGGCGTTGCCTACATGCCGATCAGCGGCTTCACGGCGGTTGATCTCGGGTATCAGAAGGGGGATGCGGTTTCGAACTTCGTCACGCGGTTTGACGACCCGAACCATACGCAGATGTATCTCCAACTGTTCGACCAGATTTGGTCCGACCCGCATAAGGTTCAGGATGTCACCGAGGCAATCTGCAACCACATTGAGTCCGTCTATCAGGAGAACTCTCCGGAACGCATCTACTTCCTGATGCTCTACAATATTTTTCAGGACTTCCTTGAGGACATTGACGAAGACGTTCTGCCGAACGACCTGACTGGCTACCGGGACAGCGTGGTCTGGAACAAACTCTTCAACTATCAGCGCGACGCTGCAACCGGCATCATCAACAAGCTTGAAACCTACAACGGCTGCATCCTCGCTGATAGTGTCGGCTTGGGTAAGACCTTCACCGCGCTTGCCGTGATCAAATACTATGAGCTGCGCAACCGGGCGGTTCTGGTGCTGTGCCCGAAGAAGCTCGCCGACAATTGGCAGAACTACAATACCAACCTGACCACAAACATCTTCGCCAAGGATCGCCTGAACTACGACGTGCTTTGCCACACCGACCTGTCGCGAACGTCGGGCGAGTCTTTCGGTATTCCTCTGAACCGCGTGAACTGGGGCAACTATGATCTCGTCGTCATTGACGAGTCCCACAACTTCCGAAACAACGACATCTATAAGGACCGCGAGACACGATATCAGAAGCTGATGAATAAGGTCATCCGCGCCGGTGTGAAAACCAAGGTTCTGATGCTTTCTGCGACGCCAGTGAACAACCGCTTCACCGATTTGCGCAATCAGTTGGCGCTGGCCTATGAGGGGCAGTCTGAAGCGATCAGCAAGAATTTAAAATCGCAAGTCAGTGTCGAGGAGATATTCCGCCGCGCCCAGAAGACCTTCAATGCATGGTCCGACCTGCCACCGGAAGAGCGGACGGCAGCCTCGATCTTGAAGTCACTGGATTTTGATTTCTTCGAGCTTCTCGATGCGGTGACCATCGCGCGCTCACGCAAGCACATCGAGACGTTCTACGACACCACGGATATCGGGAAGTTCCCGGAGCGCCGCAAGCCGTTATCGTTCCATTGCCCGATCACACAGCGAACCGACGTGATGGGGTTCAACGATATATTCTCGCAGCTTTCCGTCCTGAAACTTGCCGTCTATGCCCCGATCAGCTACATCCTCCCGAGCCGTCTGCGGACGTATGAAGAGATTTACGATACCCAGGTTGAAGGCGGCCGGAGCAAGTTTCGTCAAGCGGATCGCGAGCGTAGCCTTCAGGCGCTGATGACTACCAATCTGCTCAAGCGGCTGGAAAGCTCAGTTGAGGCGTTTCGTATCACGCTGCGTTCGCTTGGCGGCAACATCACTCGTGCGCTCGACGCCATTGCTGAATACGAGCGTTCGGGCGGGACGCAGTGCATCAGCGACTATCTTGCGGATGCAGAGTTTATCGACGCCGAGGATGACGATCTGGCGGGCCTCGGTGACTTCACCGTCGGCAAGAAGGTGCAAATCAGCCTCGCCGATATGGACCTGCCGTCTTGGAAGCATGACCTTGAGGCCGACCTTGTCCTGATCGAGGCTCTGGTCGCATCGATGGACAAGGTTGTGCCTGCGGACGACGCCAAGCTTCAGAACCTCATGGCTCTGCTCCAGAAGAAGATCAGCGAGCCACTCAATCCCGGAAACCGCAAAGTCCTGATCTTCACGGCTTTCGCCGACACAGCCAATTACCTCTATGCCAATCTTGCGCCCTTCGCCCAGCAGCTGGGGCTGCATGCCGGGAAGGTGACCGGGTCCGACACCCCAAAAACCACGCTCAAAAAGGGCTATGATTTTCAGGGCGTGCTGACTCTTTTTTCGCCGCGCTCCAAGGAAAAGGCCATTGTCCTACCTAATGAGCCGGGCGAGCTTGATATCCTGATCGGCACCGATTGTATCTCCGAGGGTCAGAACCTTCAGGACTGCGATTTTCTGGTCAACTACGACATCCACTGGAACCCGGTCCGCATCATCCAGCGCTTTGGCCGGATTGACCGTATCGGCTCACCGAATAGCCAGATCCAGCTGGTGAACTATTGGCCGGATATCTCGCTCGATGAATACATCAATCTGAAAGAGCGGGTCGAAAACCGCATGGTGATCGCCGATGTCACGGCCACCGGGGACGACAATGTCCTGACGGCCAAGAGCAGCGACATTGCCTATCGCAAGGAGCAGCTGAAACGCCTTCAGGATGAGGTCATTGAGCTGGAGGACGTGAAGACCGGCATTTCCATCACCGACCTTGGCCTCAACGATTTCCGCATGGACCTGCTCAACTACGTCAAGAAACACGGCGAGCTGGACAACCTGCCGAACGGCATGCACGCGGTTGTTCCGGCGCAGCCTGACCTGGGGCTTCAGCCAGGTGCAATCTTCGCGCTGAAGAACATCCACGACAGCGTCAACATCAATCAGCAGAACCGGCTGCACCCGTTCTACCTCGTCTATATCAGCGATGATGGGGAGATCATTGCCGACCATACCGAGGTGAAGCGCCTGCTCGACCTGATCCGCACCAGCTGCAAGGGCCGGGCGGAGCCGATACCCGAGGTCTGCCGCATCTTCAATGAGCGCACCCGCGACGGACGGCAGATGGATAGCTATTCCGAACTGCTCTCCAGCGCCATCCGATCCATGATCGAGGTGAAGGAAGAGAAGGACATCGACAGCCTGTTCAGCGGTGGCCGCACCACGGCGCTTGTGCACACCATCGCCGGGCTGAATGATTTCGAGCTGATCGCCTTCGTGGTGGTTGAGGGAGGCCAAGAGGCGGGGAGCGCTTTTGGCGCGACGGGGAAAGAGGGGAATCCATGACGGCTTTCTTCGACTATCCCAAAAGCGCTGCCTTTGGCCGTGTCGTGCCGAAGAGCAAGATTTACGAACATGCAGCTGCCAACACCGCACTGAAGGAGCTGTTCGTCCGGGAGGTTGATCAGATTGTCTGGCGCTTCAAGCTGGCGCCCGAGACGATCAACCTGAGCGCCACGGGATCGGTGCCAGAAATTCAGGTCTTCACCGTTTCACTCAAGACCGGAAAGCTGGACGAGGCCATCCTTCGCGCAATTGACAAGGCCATTCCGTTCCCCTTGATGTTCGAGCTGACCTGGCGCGGCAAGCGCAAGGCTATGGCCGCGTTCAAGCGACCGAGCGAGGCGGACAGCACCAAATGGGTGATCAGCGAGTATTTCGCCACCGATTGGGTGCCAGAGGACGCAGCGCGCACACCGCTGCCGGTCGCCCTTAACCTTGGGGCACTCTATGACCGGATGCTGACTGCGCTGATGCCGGAAGCGCCTGGACAGGACGGCGAAAACATTCTAACGCGGGTGGAGCGGATAGAGGCGATCCGTGCAAAAGCGCGCGAAGTCGAACGGATCAAGGTGCGGCTCGCCCGCGAGAAACAATACAACAAGCGCGTGGCGATCAATGCAGAGCTGCGCATGGCTAATCAGGAATTGGCCGCACTGAAATCAACCGATGCTGTGCGGGTGAACGCCCCGTCGACCGCAATGAACAAGTAGGGACGAATGACCATGGACAAACTGAAACTGCACAGCCCGGACCTATCACAAGACAACATCGCGAAAATTCGGGACTTGTTCCCCGGCTGCGTGACTGAAGCGACCGACGAAAACGGGAAGGTGCGGTTGGCCGTGGATTTCGATCAACTGCGTCAGGAGCTGAGCGACCATGTCGTGGAGGGGCCGCGGGAGCGGTATCGGCTGGATTGGCCGGGAAAGCGCGAGGCTCTGATCACCGCCAATGTCCCCATCTCGAATACGTTGCGACCTGCACGCGACGAAAGCGTGGCGTTCGACACGACGAAGAACCTGTTCATCGAAGGCGACAACCTTCAAACGCTGAAACTCTTGCAGGAAACCTATCTCGGTCAGGTCAAGGTTATCTATATCGACCCCCCGTATAATACGGGAAAGGACTTCATTTACCGAGATAACTTCACAGTCGAGAAAGAGCAGTTTGAGAAAAACGCTGGCGAACGATCCGCTGAGGGCGGTCGTCTAGTCGCGAATCCGGACACGCGTGGACGATATCACTCGGACTGGATGTCGATGATCTATGCCCGGCTGACCGTTGCCAAGAGGCTGCTGAAGGACGATGGGATCATCCTTGTCAGCATAGATGATTACGAGCAGGCGGCGCTCCGCAAGCTCATGGATCAAGTGTTCGGTGAAACGAACTTCGTGGCCCAATTGGTTTGGGAAAAGGGACGAAAGAACGACGCAAAGTTCTTTTCTGTTGGTCATGAATACATGCTGGTCTTCGCAAAGAACCTGACGTGGTTGCGGGAAAAGCAGGAAGTCTGGCGAGAAGAAAAGCCCGGGGCGCGTGACATATGGGAAGAGTTCAAGAGATTGCGCGGCCTCCACGGCGAGGATTTCAAGGCAATAGAGGCGGACCTGTCGCAATGGTACTCCGACCTACCCAAGTCTCATCCTGCCAAGAAGTGGGCGAGATACAAGCGCGTCGACAAGAATGGCCCGTGGCGTGATCGTGACATTTCGTGGCCTGGCGGAGACGGCCCGCGATACGACGTAATCCATCCTGAAACAGGTCTTCCCTGTGAAGTTCCGGAAGCCGGTTGGAGGTATTCGACCCCGCAAGAGATGCAGCGGCAAATTAAGCTTGGCCTCGTCGAATTCCGTGAGGACCATACCCAGCCTCCGTTCAGGAAGGCCCACATTCGGCCGATCCCCGAGGAGGCAGACGGCAATCAGGTAGACTCGAACGACATAGACGACGATGGCGAAGACGACACGGACTTCGCAACACAGGTCCGGGGGTCCTATTTCTACAAGCAGTCCCAAGTGTCCGTGAAATATCTGCGTAAACTGATGGGGGCGAAGGTCTTCACAAACCCCAAGGATCATGATGAGCTTGCAAAGCTTATCGAGTACGTGACACCGCATGACCGTTCCGCACTTGTGATGGACTTCTTCGCAGGGTCAGCCAGCACTGCAGAGGCGGTTTTCAGGGCAAATGCCACCTATGGCACCAACCACCGTTTCATCATGGTTCAGCTTCCTGAGGACTTGAACCGACATTCCCCAGATAACCCCCAAACTCGGCTCCGATGTTAGCCAAATCGGTTCAATCTTGGAACCGAGAATGTCATTTCCGCCCGGTCAATTGAGTTTTCGACCGCTGGATCG
>Ga0066644_10000978_pt1 | contig 16909 bp, 17 predicted proteins | sample CryGeyCG2114_020_FD_62735 | JGI IMG/M metagenome (GOLD analysis project Ga0066644, IMG submission 62735) | Groundwater microbial communities from aquifer - Crystal Geyser CG15_big_fil_post_rev_8/21/14_0.20 | ecosystem: Environmental > Aquatic > Deep subsurface > Groundwater | place: USA: Utah...
CCCCGCGCCGCGATATGGGCGCGCATCGCGGCCCGGCTGGACGCCATGCGCGCCCATATCGCGGCGCGGGGTTATTCCTGATCGTCTGACGCGTCTTCAGCTTCTGCGCGTTCAGCGATGAGGGTGCGGGCCGCATCGACACTGTCGACCTCCTCGACCGTATCAATGGCGCAGCGGAAACCGTTATCCGGTGTGATGAACTCCACCACAGGTGGGCAAAGCGTGGCATTTTCACCAAACGAGGTGGCAAGCTGTATGCCGAATCTCAGATCCGGACAGCTATGCCGCAAGGTCGCCAGATAATGGCGGCTGGCACCGCCGTTGAAAACCACATGTTCGCGGTCGATAACGCTATAGCCATTGATCTGGACCAGACGGACGCAGCGCGGCGTGTCCGCCTCGCCATTTTCGTGGTGATCCATAGCCAAGGCAGGTGCGGCTGCGAATGCACAAGCCGCCAATGATGCGATAATCAGGTATTTCATCTTGTCCTCCTTCGAGGTTGGACAGGTTATACGATAGGACATGACGCCGAGCTGAATGAATTTCAAGTCAAAACCCTGCCCCAGAATCGCCATTGCCGGCGGTGGCATAACCGGACTGGCCTGTGCCAAGGCATTGCTGCGTCGCGGTGCTGACGTGACCGTCTTCGAATCGGGAATCGCCGGGCGGGGGGCATTGCGGGCTTCCGGCGGTATGCTGGCCGGCGGGTTTGAGTGTGCGGAAGGATCTGCGTCTCCGGCTTTTGCCGAACTGGCGAGGCAGGGCATGGCGCTTTGGGCGGACTGGGCGGCAGACATGGGAGTCACCCGGATTGGCTACCGGGTGGGCGGCATTGTCAGCCCGGCCAGGGATAGTGCGGGTCTTGAATGGCTGGACGGTATGGCCGAGCGTGCAGACAAGCTGGATATTCCTTATAAACGCGCAAGCCGGATGCCGGATGGAATCTGCGCCCGGTCTGCCATTGAATTCCCCGAAGATGGCGAGCTCGACAATCGCCTATTGGGTCCCCGCCTTGTGGCTTTTGTGCGCGAGGCGGGCGGTCAGATACATGAGCATAAGGCGGTGACCCATTTATCACCCGAGGGGTATGGTATCCAGGTTGAAACCGTTGCGGACAGAAGCGTTTTTGATGCCGTGATCCTGGCAGCGGGTGCGGATGGACAGGCCCTCAATGATATCGAACCGGCGTTGAAGGCTATACGGCCCGTGAAGGGACAGATGCTGTCGCTTCAGGGCGAAAAAGGGAGTCTGGCTTTCTGCCTGCGGGCGCGAAATGCGTATGTCTCCCAGAAACCGGATGGCCGGTTTGTCATTGGCGCAAGCAGCGAGCCTGGCAAAAGCGATACTGATGTGGATGAGGCTGCTATCGCTATGCTCCGTAACAATGCTGAGGAATGGCTGCCCGCGCTGGAAGGGCTACCGCTGTCTGAAAGCTGGGCGGGGGTCCGCCCGGGTACGCTGGACGGCCTTCCCATTCTCGGATCAGGGGCTTTGCCTGGCATTTTTCTGGCGCTGGGGCTTTACCGGAACGGGGTCCTGCTGGCCCCTGCTATTGGTGAATTGATTGCGGACACAATTTTTTCCGGAAAGCCGTCTCCGCAAGAATTCAGGGCGGCGCGTTTCAGTCCGCGTTAACGTCAAGTTAGCGGCTGTTCACAACACTGCTCCCATGCAATTTGAGTCGGCACGATGAGTACGATTTCCCCGCCGGGTGAGGCGACCCATGCCCTGATCGCCCGTGCCTCCCGTGAGACGGGTGCGAATTTTGATTTCATGGTGCGCACGGCGGCGCGCGAAAGCAATTTTGATCCCAATGCCCGGGCGACGACATCATCGGCTGCCGGCTTGTATCAGTTTCTCGATCAGACCTGGCTGGCGATGATGAGCCGGCATGGTGGTGAGCACGACCTGTCCCGGGAAGCGGGGATGATCGAGCAATCTGAAAGCGGACGCTACACGGTTTCCGATCCGGCTGAGCGCCAGCGTATTCTGGATTTGCGGTTTGATGCCGGTGTTGCAGCGCGCATGGCGGGCGAACTGGCTGCGGAAAACGCGTCCATACTGCAATCGCGTATTGGCCGTCAGCCGACCTCCGGTGAGCTTTATGCCGCGCACTTTCTGGGCGCAGGCGGAGCGTCGGAATTGATCAATGCAGCAACGGATACGCCAACTGCCCGCGCCGACCGCCTGTTCCCTGCAGCGGCGGCCGCGAACCGCAATGTCTTCTACGATGGCGGCCAGCCGCGCACTGTCCGCGATGTGCTGGCAGGCCTGACCCGGGAGGAGGCCGTATCGATGCCATCCCGAGCGATTTTGCCTGCAGAAACCATGGAAAGCGTGTCGCCCTTGCGGTTTCAATCACCGGCGCCAGGTCAGGGCGCCGCCTTCATGTCTCGCCGGATCGGGATCGCTCAGGGTGGTGGAACCCTGTCTCCGGCGGTTGTTGCCATACTCGCATCGCTGGAAGCGCCGCGCGGACGCGATGAGCGCGAAAACTAACTGCAAACCGGCGCGTCTAAGGATTCATTAACGCGAGAGTCAGAGCCTGTCATCAAAGGCGAATCGCGATGGGGCGATTCGCGAGCAACAGGATCATGCCAATGAGCATCGTAGCGATGCGTTCGCGCCTGACCGGCGACGACATCCGCCGTCTTGTCAAAGGCGAGACTGCCGAAGACCGCGCATTGGCGGCCCGAAAGATCTGCCAGCGCATTGATACACCGGAACTGACGTCCGAAGAACGTGAAGCTGCCAATGCGATCATCGCCATGATTGCGCAGGATGCAGCTACGCTGGTGCGGAGATCCCTTGCAGTAACGCTGCGCCAGTCCCCACACCTACCCAAGGATGTGGCGATGCAGCTAGCGCGGGACATCGATTCGATTGCCGTGCCTGTCATTGCTGGAAGTCCGGTCTTTGATGATGCCGAACTGATCGAGCTTGTCCGCACACAGCCCGCTTCGAAGCTTGCCGCAATTGCGGCGCGTCAAAGCGTTTCCAAGCCGGTTGTCCTGTCGCTGATCGATCATGCCGATGAAGGCGTAATGGGAATTGCTGCGGCCAATGATGGTGCCGTGTTCGATGATGAGGCCTTTGACCGGACGATTGCGCGATTTGGCGAATCCCGGGCGGTTATGGATTCATTCGTTTCTCGTTCTGTCCTGCCTATCAGCTTTACCGAGAAGATTATTGCGCGCGTCAGCGATGACGCTTTGCAGCGCCTGGTACGCCGCCATGCCTTGCCACCGCAAGTGGCTGTGGATCTGGCGGAAAGTGCCCGTGAGCGCGCGACGATTGATCTGGTGGATCAGGCAGGCGTTGCGCCGGACATGCCGCGCTTCGTCGAACAGATGCAGACATCGGGGCGCCTGACGCCGTCGCTGATCCTGCGTGGGTTGCTGCGGGGACATGTCGAGTTTTTCGAGCACGCCGTAGCACGGCTGGCGGGCATCCCGCATTCCAAATCCTGGCTTCTGATCCACGACGCCGGGCCATTGGGATTGAAGGCTGTTTTCGACCGCACCGGCCTGCCACCACGCCTTTTGCCGGCCATTCGTGCCGCAATTGACACCTTGCATTCGATCGAGATGGGGCCGGGTGAGGCAGGGCGCATACTTTTCCGCCGCCGTCTGGTCGAGCGGTCACTGACCCAGTTTCAGGGCGTTCCGGAGGAAGATCTGGAATATATCCTGTCGCGCCTCGATCAGGATGAAAGTGACGATCAGCCTGCGCGAGCCACCGGCTGATCCTCGAATTCCGCAACCAGATCGAGAACCTGAGTTTCCAGTTCCATTGCCAGGGCTTTGCCCACCGGATTGTTCTCGTCGCGAATGTCCTGACGCAAGGCGGCACGTATGGCGCCTGTGTGGGCCAGCGCCAGATTGGCCGGAGCAATGGCGCGCTTTTCTTCAGTCTCGATCAGTTTTGAGAGCGAACCAGCCATACGGGTGATGATCGGGAATTTGTAGGTTGTGCCCATGCCGCGCAAATCGTGTGCGCGAGAGAAAAGTTCAACACCGGCTTTTCCTTCCAGTCCTTCCTCCAAGACGCGCTTGGCGGCAGCTTCAAGTTTCTGTACTTCAGCTTCCAGCCAGTCGGCAAAGACGTCTTTCATGTCTTCCAATGCCGCTTCAGCGCGCGCGATCGCTGCTTCATCTATCGGGCCGACCCGTCCGCCGACTTTAACGCGCAGCATGTTGGGCGGCGTGATCATCTCGATGGGTTGTTCTTTTTTGGACATCTGAATTTTCCTAGGCGGCGTGAATTCAAAGCGCCATAGTGGCAGGCGCTTGGGCGGTGTTGATGCTAACTGAATGGATGAGGGACGCTTCCAGATCCTGAATCCGGAAGGGCTTTTTCAATGATGGAATGCCGGACTGGGTTTCGTCACCGGTCAATGAGAGAATCGGCAGATCCGGAGACATTTGCTGCAGGGCGTGTACCCCGCCGGCGTCCGTGATCAGTGCGGCCTCAACATGTTGCACAGACAGAAGGCTTCTGGCCTCTTCCACAGTGTTGGCGGTTACGACAGCCTTGCAGCCCAAGGCATAGAGGCTGGATTGCAGCGCTTGCTGCAGCGGGCGCGATTTGCTGTAGATCAAAACCGTCATTCCCAGACCACCGGAAACCTGTTGCATCATCACCATCCTTTTCCGCATCTCATTGGCGGATTGAGAAAAAATGGTAGCAGATGATGCTTAACGGCGGCCTAAGCGATAGCGCTCAGGCTTGGAATTGCTCGATCAGGATACGTTCGCCAAGCGCGCGGCCTTCATCAAACAACATGTGCAGGCTGACACTTGCCGCTTCGGCGATATCGACCGACACAATATCGCGGAATTCCTGATTGTCAGCGACGGCTGATACCGGGCGTATTTCAGGATCAAGGACATCAAAGCGGACCATGCTGTCATGGCTGAGCAGCGCACCGCGCCAACGCCTGGGCCGGAAGGCGCTGATCGGTGTTAATGCCAGAGTGCGCGATCCCAGAGGCAGGATTGGTCCATGGGCGGAGGCATTATAGGCGGTAGAGCCAGCCGGCGTTGCGACCATGACACCATCTGCGGCGAGCTCTGCCAGACGTATCCGGCCATCGACCGAGATCTGTATCTTGGCCGTCTGACGGGTTTCGCGAAGCAGCGACACCTCATTGATGGCGAGAGCCGAAAATGTATTGCCCCGGATATCGGTGCCTGTTGCACGCAGTGGATGGATGGAGGTTTTCTCTGATCGGCGCAAATGGTCAATGAGATCGCTTTCAGCCGGATTATTCATCAGGAAGCCAACCGAACCGTAATTAATTCCGTAGACAGGAATGCCGGTGTCCATAACGGTATGCAGAGCTTCCAGCATCATGCCGTCACCGCCGAGAGCAACGACGATATCCGCTTCCTTGGCCGGAACATTGCCATAGCGGTCCTGCAGCCGTTTGCAGGCGTCCTGTGCATCGGGACGCCTGCTGGCCATGAAGCTCAGCGATGGTGAATCTGAAATTGGCTGAGGGCTCACACCGGTCTCCTTGATCGGGCCGGATTATTCAAACCCGCGCCGCGAGACGGCGCAAGGCGTCATGGGCGCTGCCGGGCGTGAATTTTTGGAAGACATTGGCGGCGCTGAACATGGCATCAGCAGGCAGGTCATCCTGGATGCGTCCGGCTTTCTGCATGCAGCGGACAACAGATGGGAAAAGCGATTTGTCGATGCGCGCCGCACGGCAAGCCAGAGCCGTAGCCCTCATGCTGGACATGCCAAGGGCCACCCGCCATTGCTCAACTGTCACACCGCACAGATCGGCAATCGCATAGTCAAACAACAGGCTCTTGCCATCGGTGAGGGCCCGCACAGCAATTGTGCCATTAAGTTCGCCAGAAGCGGCCATGCGTTCAACCAGCTTCCGGGCCTGGGTTTCAGAGTCTTCTGCGGTGGATGCGTCTGGAGCATTTTCACCGATCTCATCCAGCTTTCCGGCTTCCAGATCAAAATGCTGTTCGACCTGGTTACGCACAGCATCGGAAATCCGGGCGGTGAGGCGGTCAACAAAACCAGGCGGAACATCGTCGCGCTCCAGCATCAGACGCGACAGGTCTTCATCCTCGATCGCATTGTTCATGCAGATCGTCATGGTGGAATCGGAGATCCTGGCACTCGTATTCCGGATCAGCCGGTCAATGACATCTGGTTCCGAATACGCGACGACGGCGTCGCTGACGGCGATGCCGATATGGCAGCGGCCGGCAATCAGGATGCGATGTTCGCGGGAACCGGAATTGGCCAGTTCCACGAGGTCTTCGGGTTCAAGGACGAGACTTTTCTTGATGATGGTTTCTGCCACACATGGCGCATCGAAAGCGAGATAACGGACGATGCCGCGCGGTGCCCATTCGCAGTCTGCCAGACGTGACGCCATCTGGATGCGGACGGTTTCCTCAACCTTGTGTGCAAGCGCCAGCAGGATGTCGTTTGCCAGCGGCTGGGTCTTGTTGGTAAGCGGTTTGGCGACACAGATATCAGTGACGCCCAATGCCAATGCTGCGCGGCTTTGCGGATCGCGTATGCGCGCCAGATGTGTCAGGGCTGATGCAATATCGCTCATAACGCCGCCTGCTTTCCTTTTTATATAAAAGCCTGATTCTGCAATGGATTCCAGTTCTGGTTTATCCGGTGTTAAATCCTGAAGGCAGGGCTGCAATTGACGCGGGCTCTGTGTCGATCAATCCTGTGCATGAATTTACGGGAGGCCTTCATGGACGATCAATCAAAACAGAGCGTCAGAGATATTGTTGGCGAAGAAGAATGGAAGGCTCGCTGTGACCTTGCTGCGCTTTACCGCCTCGTTCACATGCATGGCTGGGATGATTTGTTTTTTACCCATATTTCCATGCGCGTACCCGGCCCGGAGGAACACTTCCTGCTCAATCCGTTCGGCCTGCTCTATGAAGACGTTACGGCGTCAAATCTGGTGAAGGTCGATCTGGACGGAAATGTCCTGCCGCCCTCGGCCTACGGGATTAATCCTGCGGGCTTCACCATTCACTCGGCCATTCATGCTGCGCGTCAGGATGTGACCGTCGCCATGCACCTGCATACGGATTGCGGTGTGGCCGTTGCGGCGCAAAAAGACGGTCTGCTGCCAATCTCGCAACTGGCGATGAACATCATGTCGGATGTTGCCTATCACGACTATGAAGGCCTGGCACTGGTTGAGGCGGAGAAGGCCCGTCTGGTTGCCGATCTGGGTGAAAAACACACCATGATCCTGCGCAACCATGGAACGTTGTCAACCGGCTCCCACCCGTTCCAGGCGTATTTACGTATTTATCTCCTTGAGCGTGCGTGTAAGATACAGACCATGGCGCAAGGTGGCGGGGAGCTGATCCACTGGGGCAAGGACATGCAAGACAAGGTCTACAAGCAAGGCGAAGAGGGCGTGCTCAACGAATTCTTCCTCGAAATCGCCTGGGCAGCCTTGCGCGCGCGTATCGACCGGGAATCGCCAGGCTACGATCAGTAACACTCCTCTGCGCCTTACTGATTACCGCACCGGCTTCCGGTGGCGCATGGGTGCAAGGCAAAGGTCAAGGCATCATGATTACCGGCCTGTTGCTGTCAGAAGCCAGCAGCAGCCTGGACCACAATGGTGAGCGTCAGTCGGGCTTGTATTTCTCGAAATTTGAATCGTCCTTCTATACCGAATATGGTTTGACGGACCGCCTGACCGTCATTCTGCAACTGGCCGGACAGCGCGTCAGCCAGGACAATAACGGCATCACTGATACCGCTGAGGGGCTCGCCGCGAGCCGCGCTGGTCTGCAGTCGCATCTGTTCGGCTTTGGCCGCTGGACGACTTCGGTTCAGGTGGCAGCCGTCATTCCGGGCGGGGGCGAGAATGTTGCCGACCGTCCGCTGGGGGATGGCGCCAATGGTGTGGAATTCCGGGCGCTGGCTGGGCGGTCATTAAGCTCAAACGGTTTTCTCGACTTGCAGCTCGCCCGCACATGGCGCGTGGACGACTATCCGGCGGAGACGCGCTTTGATGCGACGCTGGGCTGGCGCATCCTTGATGATTACCTGTTGATGGCACAATCCTTTTACATTGCCGCAGATGCCGATCTTGCCCGGAACGGGCGCGAATATGCGCAGCACAAGATTCAAGTCTCGACGGGCCGCAATTTTGGCCAGGGCCGGTTGATACTGGGAGCCTTTACAACGATTTCCGGCCGTAATGCCATTGATGAGTCCGGAATTACCGCCAGCTGGTGGCGCGCTTTCTAATTACCGGGCGAATAGCCGCTTTCATGCAGGACATAGGCGATGACATTGCGCCGGTCGGTTTCCTCACGCAGGCCTACGAAAGACATGCGATTGCCTGGCAGGAATTCACGGGGATTGGCGAGCCAGCCGTCGAGCTGTTCCGCGGTCCAGACAAAGCCGGCGGTTTCAAGCGCAGAAGAATAGTTGAAATTCCCGACAGAACCGGCCTCACGTCCGAACACGCCATAAAGGTTCGGGCCGACGCGATTGCCGCCACCTTCAGCGACCGTATGGCAAGAGCTGCAGCGCCGGAATAACCGGCGGCCTGCATCGTAATCGGCTTCGGAATAGGGCATTGGCAAATAGGACAAATCGACGGTTTCGACGGCTACAGGTGGCGCTACCGGGGCTGGCGCCGGTATCGGTGTGTCCGGTGCGGTATTGGAGGCCGGTGCCGGTGTTACTGGTTCACCGACAGTTTCAGAACTGCCGCTCTCACCGCAGGCCGTCAGCATGCCGGTGGCTGCCATCAAAATTATCCAGCGCATCACATTCGCTCCAATCGTAACCCAGCCGGAAACTAGCCGGTTATCTGACCAATGCCAGTCTTCTCTCTGGGAAATATTGCCGCAGTCTCTTTGCTCCTGATTGCGGACATGACCGCAACTAACTTGCCCCGAATGCTGCGGGAGGCTAACTGCCCTGATCATGAGAGAACAACGGGAACATGACTGGCTGCGTCCGGCATTTGAAGCCGTGGTGATGGATGATGAAGGGCGGGCCTGCCGTGATATTCCGGACAGCGCCTGCCGCGAGGAATCAGGAAATTTCTTCCGCCATGTCGGTTCGCTATCGCTGTCCAAGATGGCGGACGGGTTGATTGATCCCAAACTGGTGCTGAGCTGGCTGATGCTGACGCTCGGAGCCCCCTCTGCTCTTGTCGGCCTGCTGGTCCCGATCCGCGAGGCTGGCGCACTTTTGCCGCAACTCTTCACCGCAGGCGCGCTTCGCCGGCTGCCGCGTCGAAAATGGGCCTGGTCAGCCGGGGCGGCTGTTCAGGGCCTGTCGGCGCTGGCGATTGCCCTCGCAGCGCTTACCCTTCGCGGACAGGCTGCCGGACTGGCCATCCTGTTTGCGTTGACCGTGCTGGCGTTAGCGCGAAGCGTGTGCTCGGTCTGTTACAAGGACGTGTTGGGAAAGACGATCGATAAATCCCGGCGTGGAACGGCTACCGGGCTAGCCGGATCCATCTCCGCAGGCGTTGTCATAGTCTTCGCTGGCCTTTTGGCCTCTGGCCTGTTTCAAAGATTTGAACTGGTCGTGTCTGCCATCGCGCTGGCCGGGGCGGCCTGGATTGTGTCCGCCCTCCTATTCGCAACGCTCCGCGAGGCCAAAGGCGCAACGCAAGGCGGAAAATCCGCCATTGCAGCGGCGATGGAAAATCTGGTCTGGCTGAAGCGTGATGCCCAATTGCGCCGGTTCATACTGGTGCGGTCTCTGCTCACAGCAACAGCACTGGCGCCTCCCTTCATGATCGCTGCCGCGGCCGTGGCCGAAGATGTTTTACCGGTGGGGATGCTGGTTCTGGCCTCGGCGCTGGCCGGACTGCTCAGCTCGTATGTCTGGGGACGGTTCTCGGACCGGTCGAGCCGGATCGTTCTCGCCTTGTCGGGACTTGCCGGAGGGGTGGGGCTGGCGGTTAGCGCTATTCTTGCCACCGTCGGCTGGCTTCACCCTCTCTACGCCTTGCCGGTCACGATCTTCGTGGTGATGATCGCCTATCAAGGCGTGCGGCTTGGCCGCTCGACGCATCTCACCGATATGGCTACGGCGGAGACGCGCGCTGCCTATACGGCACTCTCCAATACGGTTGTGGGTTTTGTTTTGCTGGCGGGCGGATTGTTCAGTGTGCTTGCGGCCTATACGGGGCCGGCGGTGGTGCTCCTGGTCATGGCCGGTATGGCTGCGCTGGCGTCTATTCTGGCGCGGGGTCTGGACGAGGTTCAAGCCTGATCCGCCAAACCGGTTGACGGCGCAGCAATGATCCGGCCTCCTGCAGACAAAGGAAGGGATTGACATGAAAAACGCCATTGAACCGGACGAAGCCCAGCTGAACGCCTTTATGGCATTAGGGGAGGGGCCGGTCTCAATGCTGAACCTGCTCAGATTCCGCAAGACCGCCGCCTATCCTGATGGCCGCGATGCGGACCTATCCGGGCGCGAAGCCTATTTCCGCTACGCGGTACCTATGACGAAGCTGGTTCTGGACGCTGGTGGAACGCTGGATTTTACCGGCGATGTCAAAGCGCTGCTGATCGGGGAGGTGGAAGAGACTTGGGATATGGCAGCGATGATGACCTATCCGTCGCCGAAAACGCTGGCTGAAATCAGTCTGACACCGGAATTCCAGGACATTGCCGTGCATCGAAAGGCGGGTCTGGAAGGCCAGCTCCTCATCCCGTGCCGGGTGCCGACATCGTGAGTCTTCGTTCCTTCGGGCCGCAAGTGATGACCAGCCGGCGTATCCGGGCGGCGGTGCGAGGGTGGCATGGTGCCAAACGTGTGCTGGGCGGAAAAACAAAAACACTTTTCGTGTTTCTGGAACCGGGCGAACCCTATTCAGACTTGCTCGCGGATGCGCTGCCAGGATTTGCAAAGCATTACGGACTTGAATGGCAGGCCCTCGCCGTAGGGCCGCCGGAAAAGTCTGCTGCGCCCGAGCCGGAGATGCTGGCGGCCTATGCCGAACGCGATGCGGCGGGCCTGCGCGCGGCTTATGGCATCACCGCATCAGACCAGCCCATCGCGCCCTCTGGCGATCCGGACCGGAATGCGCGCTGGCGCAAGAAGCACGGTCATTATGGCAGCGGCATGATCTGGTTCGAGGGCGAGTGGTATTGGGGCATTGACCGGCTGCATCATCTTGAGCGCCGTCTGGGTGCGAGCGAGGATGCGCTGATCTTCCCGCCCGTGGCTGAACCCACTCATGCCACAGGTGGATCGTTCGACATGTTCTTCTCGCTGCGCAGTCCTTACAGCTATCTTGCCATGATGCGCGCACCGGCTCTGGCGCGGCTGTGGACGGCCGATCTCACCCTGAAACCGATCCTTCCCATGGTGATGCGCTCCCTGCCTGTCCCGTCCGAAAAGCGATTCTACATCGTCCGCGATTGCAAGCGCGAGGCAGAGCGTCTGGGCATTCCTTTCGGGAAGATAGCGGACCCGGTGGGGGCGGGTGTTGAACGCGGCCTCGCTATCCTTCACCGTGCCATTCCCGACGGAAAAGGCGTGGATTTCGCGCAAAGCTTCTTCACCGGTGTCTGGGCCGAGGGGCTCGATGCGGCGAGCGATAAAGGTCTACGAACCATGGCCGGGCGCGCGGGGCTGGACTGGACCTATGCGCAAGATGCCATCGTGGATGAAAGCTGGCACGAGTCTGTTGAGACAAACCGGCAGGAGATGTTCGCGCTGGGCCTGTGGGGGGTGCCGTCCTTCCGGGTGGGCGAGCACTCGGCCTTCGGGCAGGACAGGCTGTGGCAGGTCGGGCGCTGGCTGGAAGAAGGCTAAGCCCCGAAGGCCCGGCCAAAAAACCAGAAGGTGCCGACCCCTTCGAGCCCGGCAATCATGGCATATCGCCCCCATAAAAGGGCGCGGCCTGGTGTAAACAGGCGCAGGATCGCCAGTCCGGCGAGTGCCGTGATCACGATCGCCAACTGACCCAGTTCCACACCGGCATTGAAACTGATCAGAGAGGGCAGAAGCTGGTCACCGGAAATGTCTATTTCCAGCAAAATGCCGGCAAAGCCGACGCCATGTAAAAGGCCAAATCCGCCGCTGAGCATCGGGGCGGTGAACTCCATCCGTCCGCCTTGTCCCAACCAGTGGAAATAAAAGACCGTCAGCACGATCAGTCCCAACCAGACCGGCCAGGTGAGGAGCCCGCCGGCAAGAGCCGACAGGACCGCCAGCGTCAGTAAGGCCGCGCCGCCAGCCCAGCCCACTTGCCGGAATTCGGTGGATTTCGTGAGGGCGGCCTCAGCTGCGATGAAGAGGATGGAAAATCCTATGAGGGATTCAATCGCCGCGCCCGGCGGAGAAACCCAGCCCAACACGGCAAGCGCGAGCGTGACGGAATGGCCGAACGTGAAGCCCAGCGTGACCAGGGTCAGGCGCCTCCAGCCGGCGACGATCAACATCAGGCCGAGCACGAAGGCGACGTGATCCGGGCCGCTGAGAATGTGTTCAAATCCGAGGATCAGGAAGCCGGTCCATCCGCCAGGAGCCACATGCGCGCCGCCGCCGAAATAAGCCGTGGTCCGGCCGCGGGAGAGAATGCGCTCCTGTACGCCGTTCGCTCCCTCCATCCTGATGAAATGAACATGATTGGCTGACAGAGGTGAAAACACCTGGACGCCGATCTCTATCTGACCTTGGGCGTCACAGCTCCAGTCAACCCGCCCTTCCAGCCGGCCATCTGCACGCAGATGGATGGAGGGCGCGGCGTCCAGTAAGCATACCGTGTCTCCACGGGTCACACGCAAGCCATCAACCAGGCGCTGTTGATAGGCTGTTTCGAGAGTTGTGCCCTCGTCTGCCAGTGACAGAAAAAGCGTGGCCTGCCGTGCCTCAAGATAGATAAGGCCGGACAGACCGGCCTCGGTTTCGGTCCAAGCCGAGTTGGAGCGGCTGCGTTCATGCGCGCTGGCAGCACCGGTCAGGCCCATTAACAGGACAAGGCTGACCAGCAGGCGGATCATTCGTTGGAGAAGGGCTGGATGCGGATATCAGCTTCCTGGCGCAGTTCCGAGATATAGGCTTCCAGAGCGGCTTCCGTGGCGCGTTCCTGCCATAGCGCTTCAACGCGGTCTCGATGGGCGTCAAATTCCGGCCGGCCTGCGGCGGCAAATTCGATAACGGTTATCCAGTGATAGCGGCCGCCGTTTTCGACCGGCCCGATGGCTTCGCCCGCTTCCAGCGGGAGTACCGCCGCTATCAAATCCTCACCCAGATAGCGCCGCAAATCAGTTGCCGTCAGCATGCGATTGGGCGGATGCGCTGCGGGCCGGGCGCGGCTGGCCACCGGTGATGCGGCCGATTCCCACCGGATTCGATAGCGGTTTTCGGCGGCGAAGAATTCGGGATTATTGTCGAACAGGGCACGCAGCTCGGCATCATCGGGTGTAAAATCCGCATTTGACTGTGCCAGGTCGATCATTGTCATCACAATGGTACGGCGCACGGTGGAGGCATTGCGCGGTAAATCCAGATCAATGGCGCGCTGGAACAGCAATTCCTCATCAATCAGTCGATCAAGGGCGCGCTGGCTGGAGCCTTCAGGCAAGGGATTGCGGCTGTCGCGCGCCATCGCTTCCAGGGCAATCTCGATATCCTCTACCGGGATGGGCTGGCCATTGACGATGGCGGCCACCGGGCTACCGGCTTCAAGTGGTTCATCGTCTGTCCAAAGCACGCTGAGAAGGACGATGGCTCCGCCCGTTACGGCGCCAATGGCCAGCGCCCATTTCGGCAAGGTCATTCGGCCGGCTCTGTTATGGCGGGCGGTTGCAGATGGGTCAGATAAATGGGCGAGGACCAAGCGCGATGTTCGACATCTGCGACACATTCATCTTCCATATCGGTTCGGTAGTCACCATAGCAGGGATTGACCTCGATACATTGACCATTCCCGTCATAAGTGCAGCGCAGATTATTACCATTCACCTGCCCGGACGGTTCCTGGATGGCACGGACATAATAGAGCGCATCGCGTCCGCCGGGGGCAAAGTCCGGGTCGGTAAACTCCACCTCGCAGCCTTCACCCAGATCATTGCAGGGCAGGGTGCGCCAGACGTCTTCGATCAGAGCGTCGACCGGCTCGCCTTCAAAGACTTGCGGCCGGATGCGCACGACTTCGATGCGGGTGATGCGGTAGCGTTCATTGCCGGGATTATAGCACTCCCCCCGGCAAAGCTGTTGCAGGCGGTCCGGTGTCAGGCCGCGGACCGAATAGTCGGGACAGCCCTCATTCTGGCGCAGGGAACCTGCCGCGCGCACCCGGAAGACCGGATTGGCAGCAAGCTCTGCCTCCGCCCCCATGCCCGCCAGGCTCTCTCCATTTTCATCAACCAGATCAAACCACAGCAATTGGCGCAGGCCGGAAGTGGCATAGACCTGCCGGTTTTCCAGCGCATTCCAGACGCCATCGCGTGAGCGTTCGCTGACATGTGCCGCGACAAGGCCGCCCCCGGTAAAGAAGCTGGCCTGCCGCTCCATCTCGGTCATCTGGAAACCGGCATTGTTGATCAGGTCTTCCCGAGAGATGCGGAAGGATTGGGCCGGGGCGTCCTCATCCGGCGGCAGGAAACGGTGAGCCACATCCTGTGTCTCTGCACCGCCGGTATCTGTCATGTAATGACGGCCAAATGGTTTGTAGCCGATGCCGGGCCGGGCGGTATGCGTGTCGGATGAACCGATAAAGCCCCAGCGGAAGCGGTATTCCCCGCCACCATCGTTGAAATTCGTGAGGGCCAGCCCGTATTGCACGCTGGTCATCGGGTTGAGATTGAAGGGCGGCATGAAGCAGTCCTGACATTGACCGGAGTCCAGCCAGTCCTCGACGCTTTCACCACGAATTGTCAGATGGCCCGCGAGGCCAACAAAGGCAGCGTTCACGCGTGCCTCGAAGGCACGGTCGGCACACACTTCATCAGAGAGGCCTTCAGTGAGACAGCGGCGTTCGATGATGACACCTGCCTGCCAGCAGGAGGGCAGATAATTGGCGCTGGGCTCCGGGCAGACCGGATTGCCAAGATCCCCGGCGATACGGCGCCAGGTCCGGTATTCCTCTGAATTGCCATGCCCGGAATAGATCTCGATCAGGCGCATGATCTCCGGCCGTTCTTCCGGCTCCAGCTGTTTGTCCCAGCTTGTGCCGGGCGGCGTATAGAAGCCCCAGGCCGAGCCATGGGGAATGATCAGGGGATCAAGCCCCTGACTTTCCAGCCGCGCCACCAGCTCACCCGGAGTGGCGGCGATCTCGTAACACTCTGCGGGCAGGTCACTGGACGGCGTGGCTTCATCGCATAGGGGCACATCGCGCACATCCTGAACGAAGCGTCCGAAGTCGTAATAGGTCTGCCGGTTGGCAAGGTCGAGGAAGGCGATCTGCGGCGGCAGCATGGCTTGCGCATTGTCGCGCAGGGCCCGCACTGTCACGCCTGCAGCGGCGATCGGGCGCGCGGCGATTTCATCGGGATGCAGGGTGCGGAAAATGACATTCTTGTGGCCGTAATGATTATCGGGCAATGCGCCGACCTGGGTCCATTCGAAGCCGACGAAGGGGATGACATCGGGAATGCCATCAGCATCGGAGCGGGCCGCGCATTGCTGTACCGTATCGATGATTTGTGACCAGCGCACCGGTGTCAGGGCTTCGGCGTGATCGGTCGCGGCCCAGAAATCCAGCGCTGAACAATAACGCGCAAAATCACACGCATCGGCGATGGGGTTAGCCCCTTCACCGCGCAAGAGCGGCAAGGCCCAGACGAAGGCATCGGTGGAGAAGGTGGAATGAACATGGAGGTCGCCGAAGAGGATCTCCGTGTCGCGGCTCTCACCGAGAGTTTCCGCAGCAGCCTGGATGCGCGCGATACGGTCTTCGATGGCGTTCTGCGGGACGGCCTCTGCGGTGATTTCACCGGGGCCGCGGGGTTGTCCATACCAGCTCTGGAATACACCGATGGCATAGAGGCCGATGGCCAGCACAAATACGGCCAGAATACCGCCGCCAATCATCAAAATTCTCATACCCGACTCCCCTTGTCCGATGATAGCCTATACGTGATCAGACGCGGGCGAAAATAATTTATGTCCGTAACCGGAAGCCGGATGCGCCATACAAAACGCCGCCGGGTGTGCCCCGGCGGCGCCTTTGATGCGATACGTCCGGATTAGCGGGAATAAAGCTCGGAAATCGACAGCACAGCATTGGCCGTCGACGAGCCATAGGTTCCGACCCAGATGTCATACTGACCGCTGATGGGTGCCATGCGCAGCAAGGGGTTCAGCCCTGCATTGCCGCTGTCATCATCACAATGCCAGTTGCCATTGGGATCGTTGATGACCAGCGTCGTATCCGAATTGGAGCCCACCGAGAAATAAAGCTCGGGGAAAGAGCCGCCCTGGAACATAAGGCGGACATCCGGCGCATCCGCCACGAATCCGGCGCACTGGCCATTGCTCCAGCTCGACGCGCTGTTTGCACCACCGGCGACGACCTGCACTTCAAACGGATCGGGTGTGAAGCCGGACCGAAGTGTGTAGGTGCCATAAGCCGGCGCAAGCGAATAATCCGGGCCGGACGGGCGGGCTGGCGGCGGGGTTGTTACCGGTGCGCTGCCATAGGGCAGTTCGGAAACAGCCAGTGTGGCCGGCGCCGTGTTGCGTCCGTATGTGCCGACCCAGATGTCGTACTGGCCGCTGACCGGCGTCAGCGAAATGAGCGGGTTGAGACCATTGCCGCTATCGTCATCACACCACCAGGTGCCGTTCGGATCATTGACGATCAGTGTGGTGTCGGCATTGGACAGGGCCGAGAAATTGATCTCGCTGAAGGAGCCGCCGGAGAAGTTGATGCGTACATCAGGGGCTTCGGCAG
>Ga0066644_10000989_pt1 | contig 16763 bp, 22 predicted proteins | sample CryGeyCG2114_020_FD_62735 | JGI IMG/M metagenome (GOLD analysis project Ga0066644, IMG submission 62735) | Groundwater microbial communities from aquifer - Crystal Geyser CG15_big_fil_post_rev_8/21/14_0.20 | ecosystem: Environmental > Aquatic > Deep subsurface > Groundwater | place: USA: Utah...
ATGCGCCAGTTCGGCAACGTGGAAATCCCGCAGACGGCCTTCCTCGCCGCCCTGAAGACCGGCGAATAACCAGGCGGAGATCCGTCATGCTGCCCGATCCCAAGGCCCCGGTGCGCTCGTTCCTTAAGGGCTGCCTGTTCCTGGCCGCCCTGGTCACGGGCGCCCTCATGGTCTGGACGCTCAGACAGGAGGAGGGGCGGAAATTCTGCGTCGCGGGCGGCGGCGAGCTGTGGGGCATCTGCCGGCCGACGGCCGATTTCCTGCTGACCGGCCTGGTGTGGTACGCGCTGATCTTCGGCGCCCTGGCCCTGCCGATCGTTTCCGTGGTGGCGATGCGCGCCGCGGCGCGCCGGCGCGGACCGCGGAAATAGGGGCGCCTACCGGCCGTCCGGCCTCGGCGGCGGCAGGCCGTCCATGTCGATGTCGTAATCCTCTTCCGAGTCGGCATGAGTCAGCCCGGCCTCGTCCAGGAAGTGCTGGCTTTCGTGGCTCGGCGCCATGTCGTCGTCGTCGACATGGCCGTCCTCCCGTGCCCGCGCGGCCAGTTCGTCGTACAGGAACATGGACTCCTCGCGCTCGCGCAGGTCCTGCTCCTCGTCGGGGGTGAGGGTGCGCCGGGGACGGCAGAGCCAGGTCAGGAGAACGCCCGGCAGGCCCGTGAGTATCCAGGCGGGAAGGTCGAGGACCGGGCGGACCACGGCGGACCACAGTTCCGGCGACAGGCGCTCGACGCGGATCTGCGTGACCACCAGGTTGCCGGGCCACAGTCTGTACCACAGGTCGTGGGCCGAAACCGGGTGCAGGCCCCGTCCCGGGTCGGCGCGCACCAGCCCCTCGGCGGCCCCGGCGGCGAAGGCCGCGAGCAACAGGGCCCAGCCCAGGTAGAACAGGATGCGGCGAACGCTCGATCCAGCCATCATGGCATCCTTATGGGCCGCGCCCCCGGTCCGGGCAACGATTATCGGCACACAATACCGTCATCGCCCGTGTGCCCGTCGGCCGCTTTAACCGTTGCAAGGCGCCCCGCCGCCCGCTATTTTCCGGCCCCTGTTCCGAGGGGCGCTTTGCCGTCCGAAATCTGGAACTCTTGGTTTGCGCAAATCGACCGTCGCGGACGCTTTCGCGCCCGCTTGGGATTTGCGACGACGGAGGGGTGGCCGAGTGGCTGAAGGCGCACGCTTGGAAAGCGTGTATAGGGGCAACTCTATCGGGGGTTCGAATCCCCCTCCCTCCGCCATTTATCTATCGGCAACGGTCTCTCGGCGAGGCCGTTGCCGACGAAAAACCCAGGCTCCGCGCGCATCCCACGGCCAAGCGGCTGACCGCCCCGACGGCTCTTTTCCCCCACGCCCTCTCTCTCGGCCCATTCCCTCCAACGGATCGCCCCTTTATCGCCCGACCAGCGCGCGGACCGTCTCGATGGGCATCAGCATGACGCGCTCGCCCAGAGGGGAGAGAACGAACCCGTGGCGCTGGTAGAAGTCGACCGCGGCTTCGTCAATGGCATGGGCGATGACGCCGCGCAGGCCTGCGATGTCCGAAACGTTCAGGGCGCGGCCCAAGGCCTCCGTCAGCAGCGCCGTACCAACCCCCTTGCCGCGCCAGGCCGCGTCGACGGCGAGGCGACCGATGAGAAGAAAGGGGACTTCGTCCGGGCTTCCCCGCCGCAGCTTCGCCGTGGGAAGAATTTGTCTTTCCGCCTGCGCCGTCGACAGGGAGAAATATCCCACAACCCGGTCCGGATCGGTTCGCGGGCAGACGACATAGGTTCGGGCGGAAAGCCCCTCGCTGGTGCGCGCCCGTTCGCGCAGCCATTCGTCGAGCGAGGCGTGAACGCCATTGGCGAAGCGGGAGAGGTCATGCCGGGGTACAAGCGGCTCCGGCGCCGACAGCGCAGGGGTCACGCCTCCCATGGAGCTTTGCGACGGAAGCGGGCTACGGCCTCGGGCGAGGGCGGCGGCGGATTGTCGAGAAGATCGATAAGCCGACCAAACGCGTCCTCGTCGAGACGGAAGAGGCGCTGGTCGAGGATGGTTTCCTCGGCCTGGTGACGGGCGCTCTCCAGCATGAATTCCGACAGTTTCTGACCGCGCAAAGCGGCGGCGCGATTGAACAGCGCCTTGGTTTCGGCGGAAGCGCGTATTTGTATGACATCGTTCTTGGGTCGAGCGGTTGCGGGCATTTCAGCCTCCATGCGTCAGTAATACCAATCACCCAAATGTATCGATGTTGTCAATACATTTGGGTGATTGGCTTTTCGTTCGGCCTCTCGGTGGTACGCGCCTTTTCCTGGAGAAGTTTGGAATTCGGATTCCTCCCCTCCGCTATTTTCACATCGGCGACGGTCTTTTGGCGAGGCCGTTACCGACGAAAAACCCAGGCTCCGCGCGCGTCCCACGGCCAAGCGGCTGACCGCCCCGACGGCTCTTTTTCCCCCACGCCCTCCCTCTCGGCCCATTCTCTCCGAAGCTGTTGACTGGGGACTTTCGGTACGGGTTTGCACGAAGTGTGCGTTGCCATAAATTCGTTGTATGACAGATGAAACGAGAATCAAGGCTGGCGTCGAGAGGATTTTCGCCGACCTGAATGCGTGCGTCCAAGCGGTGGAGACGATGAGGCCCATCGTGTTCGAAGACAAGATTCTCGCGAAATTCAACGGGACCTATTCCGCCCATGTGGTGACGAGTCTGCAAGACATCCTTCGAGATCATGCAATCATGACACTTTGTCGAATGTGGGACACGGACGGAGACGCCCACTCCATTCTCTCGGTAATAGAGTCTCTGCCCCAGCAAGATTCAGGCAAAGCGTCGCACCGGAAATACGATCAAGTTGGCCGAATAGTTCGTAAGATGTCCGCGTCGGGCAGATTAATGCGGCTGCGGAATTGGCGGAACAAGTACCTCGGGCATGCGCTTGCAAAAACACGTGCAGAGGAAAACAAGGAGATACACCCACCGACATGGGACGAAATTTTTGTCCTTTATCGGCGAAGCGGTGTGATTGCCGAAGCCATTGCAGTCGTAGCGGCGAGTCTCTCGTTTGATCGCGCCGAAATTCAGGACCTCAGTGCTCGAAATGCAAAGGCTTTTTGGGGGTCGTTTATCGACAAGCCACACTGATGTCTATGACGCAAACCTCACGCCATCTCGTCCACCAGTTCCACCCGTAGCTGCCTCACGCCGCGCTCGACAGCGGCTTGGCCCGTTCGATCCGCGCCATCTCTTTGGGCGAGTGCATCGCCTCCCACAGGTCGGTGCGGCGCTGCGCGTTGAGCCAGAAGTCCGGGCTGTTGCCGAACACGCGGGCGAGGATGAGGGCGGTAGGCGCGGTCACGGCTCGGCGGTCGTTGCACAGCTCGTTGACGTGCTTGCGCGGAACGCCCATGGCTTCGGCCAATGCGCCCTGGGTGAGCCCCAGGGGCCGCATGAACTCCTCCACCAGAATCTCGCCGGCCGTGGCCGGCTTGCGCTTGGTCATCAACATAGCGTCACCTCATTTGTAACCATGGTCGTCGAGATAGAGGTCCGACGCCTCGCCCCGGCGGCCGTCCCATCGGAAGATCAGCCGCCATTGCCTGTTGACACGGATCGAATGGAACCCGTCGAGATGGCCGCGCAGCTTCTCGAAGTGATTGCTGGGCGGAACCCGCAAGTCCCGGTCGTCCGTCGCGTCGTCGATCATCTGGAGCTTGCGGAACAGCCGGCTTTCAAGTTCGGGCGGGATATTGCGCGACCGGACGTCGCCCACAAAGAATGCCCGCAGCCAATCATCCCGTTGCCCCATGCTGCGTCAATGTACCACACATTGGGGCATGCCGCGAAACGAATCAGATGGTGTCCCGGGCCGTGGTGTATGAGGCGGCCTGACGCCTGTCTCCAGGGGTTGTCGTCGCAAGGCAATCGCGATATGGTGATATCACGATAACAGTTATGGGGCGACCGATGGCCCAACTCGTGGTTCGCAATCTGGATGACGACGTGAAGGCGAAGCTGCAGCGGCGCGCGCGTCGGCACGGCCGCAGCACCGAAGAGGAAGTGCGGGACATTCTGCGTGGCGCGGTCCGGCATGAAGGTGCGCCCGCCCGGCCGCTCGGGACGCGCCTCAAGGCGCGCTTCGCGGGCGTCGGACTCAAGGAGGACATCCCCGAGCTGCGCGGGCAGCCGGCGCGTCCGGCCGATTTCGCCTCGTGATCGTGCTCGACACCAATGTCCTGTCTGCGTTGATGCGCAGCGAGCCCGATCCGGTCGCCGTCGCCTGGCTCGACGACCAGCCGCCGGAGTCGATCTGGACCACCGCAATCACCGTCTTCGAAATTCGGTTCGGCCTGGAAATCCTGGAAAACGGCCGCCGCCGCCGAAGTTTGGAGGATGCCTTCGCCAAGGCGCTCGAAGAAGACCTCGAAGGCCGTATCCTGTCCTTCGACCAGACAGCGGCCGAGGCCGCCGCCGCGATCGCTGCGGAGCGGCGCCGGGCCGGAGGTCCGGTCGAAATCCGCGACGTCGAGATTGCCGGCATCGCCGTCGCGCGCAAGGCCACGCTCGCCACGCGCAACACCCGCCACTTTGAAGGAGCCGGCATTTCCCTTATCGACCCGTGGGGTGATTGAATTCGGGGCAGCCCCCGTCCGCCAAATTTCCCGCCGCCGGCACTCGCGGCGGAAACCGGCGGTCCCGTGATCCACATCAATCAATTCCCATTAAAAATTTGTATTTTAGATGCGGTCCCGGCGCGGCGCCGAAAGACGCGCGCGGCGGGCGTTTCGGTGAAAGGAATCAGCTCATGCAGAAGTCCATACGGGTGAAACTGGCCGGTCTGGCCGTCGCCGTTCTTCCTTTCGCCGCTGCCGGCATAGTGCCCGGCGCGGCGCAGGCCGACGACAGCATCATGGAAACGGAACTGTTCACCGTCTCCCGCGGCGGGCAGATCTACGACAATTGGATGTCGGCGCTTGAGGCCGACAAACCGAAGAAGACGCATCCGTCCTATCCCGCGGCGGGCAAGCAGAAGGGCGCCGCCACCTGGCGCTGCAAGGAATGCCACGGCTGGGATTACAAGGGCGCGGATGGCGCCTACGCCAAGGGCTCCCACTTCACCGGCATCAAGGGACTGAAGGGCCTGGCGGGCGCCGATCCGGACAAGGTCGTGGCCATTGTGCGCGACAAGACCCATGGCTACACGCCGGCGATGATTTCCGACACGGCGGCCCGCAAATTGGCCCTGTTCGTGACCAAGGGCCAGATCGACATGGACCGATACATCGACCGCGCCACCAAGAAGGCCAAGGGCGACATCCGTCGCGGCGCCGGGTTCTACCAGACGATCTGCTCGATCTGCCACGGCGTCGACGGCCGCACGATCAACTTCAAGGAAGCGCCCAAGGTCGAATACATCGGCACCGTGGCGCGGGACAATCCCTGGGAGACCCTGCACAAGATCCGCAACGGCCAGCCCGGAATCCCGATGGTCGCGATGAGCGCGCTTTCCGTCCAGGACCAGGTCGACATCCTGGCCTATACGCAGACGCTGCCGGTCGAGTAGGCCTGAGGGCAAGACGGGGCCGCGGCCCCGTCACGTCCTTTTCCTTGACGCAGGTCATCGCCGTCCCCGGCCGTCTCGGGCTAATGTGACCGGCGGTTATCGAGCGCAAGGCGGGACGGCGATGAACACTCTGAGCCCCGAGAAGGTCTGTTTCATCCTTATCAGGATGCGCGAGTTCGAGGCGCAGGAGGACGTCGTCGAGCCCGATCCCGGCTCCAACCCGATAGACGACGGTTTCCGCGGCACGCTCGAGGCCTATGCGGACGACCCCACCTTCGAGGAAGTGAAGACCTTCATCGACGGCCTCAACGAGGACGAGCAGGCGGAACTGGTGGCGCTCGCCTGGATCGGCCGCGAGGACTATGCGCCCGAGGACTGGGACCGGGCCGTGCGCGACGCCGCCGAGCGGCACACGAAGGCCACGTCGGCCTACGTGCTCGGCATGCCCATGCTGCCGTCCTATCTGGAGGCCGGGCTCAACCAGTTCGGCCATTCCTGCGACGAATTCGAGGTCTGACGCCGTTCGCGTCCATCTCCCCTTCCGGCGCGCGGCCCGGGTTGTTAGTCTTCAGCACCTTCCGCCTGTTGCCCGCGTCCCGCGCGGCACTCATCTTCCGAGGAGATTCCAATGACCAAGATCGCATTCATCGGTGTCGGCAACATGGGCAATCCCATGGCGCGCAACCTGCTCAAGGCCGGGCACCAGGTGACCGCCTTCGACGTCGTGCCGGACCTTCTCGCCAAGGCCGCCGAGGCGGGGGCGACGGCCGCGTCGTCCGCCGGCGAGGCGGTTGCGGGCGCGGAGGTCGTCGTCACCATGCTGCCCGCCGGCAAACACGTGGACCAGGTCTACCGCGAGGGCATCCTCGGCAAGGCGCCGAAGGGCGCGCTGCTGATCGATTGCTCCACCATCGATGTGGCGACCGCGCGCGCCGTGCACGAAGCGGCCCGGGCGGGCGGCTACGCCATGGTCGACGCGCCCGTGTCCGGCGGCGTCGGCGGGGCCGAGGCGGCGACCCTCACCTTCATGGTCGGCGGATCGGACGACGCGGTGGCGCGCGCCCGACCGGTCCTGGAAAACATGGGCAGGACCATCGTTCACTGCGGCGGGCCGGGAAACGGCCAGGCGGCCAAGATCTGCAACAACATGATGCTGGGCATCCAGATGGCCTCGGTCGCCGAGGCCTTCGTGCTGGCCGAGAAGCTGGGCCTCGACGCGCAGCGCCTGTTCGACGTGTCGTCGACGGCGTCCGGCCAGTGCTGGTCGCTCACCACCTATTGCCCGGTGCCGGGCCCGGTCCCCACGTCGCCCGCCAACCGCGGCTACGCCCCCGGCTTCGCCGCGGCCCTGATGCTGAAGGACATGGGCCTCGCCCTGCAGGCGGCCAAGGCCTCGGGCGCCGACGTCGCCGTCGCCGAAAAGGCGGCCTCCCTCTATCAGGACTATGCCGACGCCGGCGAGGCGGGCAAGGATTTCTCCGGGATCATCAACCTGATCCGCGCGCGGGCATCGGCGGAATAAGGGCGCGTCCCGGGGCGCCGCGACCGCCGGCGCCGCCGGTCAGGTCCGCTCGTAGGTTCCGACCAGGCGGTTCATGCCGACGAGGTCCGGCGCGATCCGTTTCAGAAGCTCCCACAGGGTCAGGCCCGCTTCGAGGTCCGGCTCCGAGGTCAGCCCCAACAGCCAGAAATAGTAGCGGTGAACCCCGTGGCCCGGCGGCGGCATCGGACCCCCGTAACCGGTCCTGCCGAAATCGCTCAGCCCCGCCGTGTACGACGCCACGGCCTCGGGCAGGCTGCGGGCGGAACCGGGGATGTTGTAGAGGACCCAGTGGACGAAGCCGTAGGTTCCCCGCTCGCTGACCAGGGGCGCGTCGGGATCGTGGCAGAGCACGGCGAAAGACCGGATGCCGGCGGGCGCGTCGGTCCACGCCAGAGGCGGGGAGACGTCGTCGCCCTCGCCCGTGTATTTGACGGGGATGGCGCCTCCGTCGCCGAAGGCCGTGCTGCTCACCTTCATGTCGGACAGTGCGAAACCCATGCCGATCTCCTTTCGCCGTGGCCGACCGCGCTTCCCCCCTGTCGGCCGTGTTCCGCAAGGCGCGCGATCAAGTCCCGACTGTAACGTGGACCGGGAGGCGCCGACCTGATGTGGATCAACGGCGGTGCGGAATATCGGTGCGGACAGGCTTCCGCCGAAGGAGGTTTTTGCTAAACTCCCGTCCCCTTCACCAACCATAAACGACGGGAGACACCTCCATGACCATTGCCGCAGGCGACCGCGTGCCCGCCGCCACCGTCTTCAAAATGGGCGACGACGGCGGGCCTGAGCCCGTTTCCACCGAGGACTTTTTCAGGGGCCGCCGCGTCGTCGTGTTCGGCCTGCCGGGGGCCTTCACGCGCACCTGTTCGGCCAGGCACCTGCCGGGCTTCGTCGCCCAGGCCGACGCCATCCTGGCCCGTGGCGTGGACGAGATCGCCTGCGTGTCCGTCAACGACGCCATGGTGATGACCGCCTGGGGCATGGCCCACGACGCGCCCGGCAAGGTCACCATGCTGTCCGACGGCAACTGCGACCTGACCGACGCCATGGGATTGGCGTCGGACATGTCGGCCAAGGGCTACGGGCGGCGGTCAAAGCGCTACGCCATGATCGTCGACGACGGCACGGTCACCCACTTCGCGCCGGAGACGGCGCCGGGGCTCGACGTCTCGTCGGCGGAAAAGGTGCTCGAGGCGCTCGGATGAGCGGCGGCGGCAACACGCGCGAACTGCGGTTCACCCATTTCGGGGCCGCCGGCTGGTCGATCACGGACGGCGAGACGGTGGTCCTGCTCGACCCCTATCTCTCGCGGGTGCGCTTCCAGGGGCGGCGCTACGGCCCGCACGACGCGACCGAAATTCCCGACGACCCGCGCCCGGTAATCAAGATCGACGAGCCCGCCGGCAGCGACGCGGCCACCATAGACCGCCACGTGCCCAAGGCCGACTACATCCTGCTGTCCCACTCCCACTTCAACCACGCCATGGACGTGCCCTATATCGCCAACAAGACGGGCGCGGTGGTGATCGGCACGGAAAGTACCTGCAACATCGCCATCAACGGCGGCGTGCCGGACGCGCAGATCCACGCCGTGCGGGGCGGCGAGGATTACGACTACAAGACTTTCTCGATCCGCGTGATCCCGAGCCTGCATTCCGCCCTGTCCTGCAAGCTGTACAAGGATTTCGGCACGGTGCCGCTGAAGGACGGGGACACGCCGCTCCGCCTCGACGAATACGTGGAGGGTGGCACCCTCGCCTACCTGCTCCGCATGGGCGGGCGCGAGATCCTGCTGTTCGGCTCGATGAACTATATCGAGCGCGAGGTGGAGGGACTGCGGCCGGACGTCGTCTTCGTCGCGTCCGCTCCGCCGCGCCTCGATATCCACGATTACACAGGCCGCCTGATGCGCTGCCTGGGCCGCCCGCCGCTGGTGGTCGCGACGCACTGGGACGACCAGGGTCTGCCCTTCGGCGCCCCCCAGGACAAGGCGCTGGCCCAGACGCCCGCCTTCGTCGCGGAAGTGAAGGCGGCGTCGCCGGAAACCGAGGTCTTCGTGCCGCCGCATTTCCAGACCCTGGTGCTCGACGCCCGGGGCGCCATGCGCGTCGCCGAGTAGCCGCACGCTTTCCCGGCGGCGATGATGTGGTAGTCTCCCGGCAAAATCGAAACCATCTCCGGGAGGACCGCACCATGACCGCCATCAACACCCTGCTGCCGACCTCGCTGGTCGGCTCCTACGCGCAGCCCAACTGGCTCTTGGACCGGGCCAAGCTGGCCGGCCGCTTCCCGCCGCGCACGCGGGCCAAGGAGCTGTGGCGCGTGGCCGACGAATTCCTGGAGGAGGCGCAGAACGACGCCACCATCCTCGCCATCCGCGACCAGGAGCGCGCCGGGCTCGACATCATCACCGACGGCGAGATGCGCCGCGAAAGCTATTCCAACCGATTCGCCACGGCGCTCGACGGCGTCGACATCGACAACCCGGGCGAAGCCCTCGACCGCTCGGGCCACCCCAACCCGGTGCCGCGCGTCGTCGGCAGGATTTCCCGCAAACACGCGGTCGAGGTCGAAGACGTGAAGTTCCTGCGCGCCAACACGGACCGCAAGATCAAGATCACCGTGCCCGGCCCGTTCACCATGTCGCAGCAGGCGCAGAACGACTACTACAAGGACGAGGCCGAGATGGCCCTGGACTACGCCGCCGCCGTCAATGCCGAGGTCAGGGACCTGTTCGCCGCCGGCGCCGACGTGGTGCAGCTCGACGAGCCCTACATGCAGGCCCGCCCGCAAAAGGCCGAACAATACGGCCTCGCCGCCCTCAACCGGGCGCTCGAGGGCGTGGAGGGCGAGACGGCGGTGCATATCTGCTTCGGCTACGCCGCCATCATCCACGAACGGCCCGAAGGCTATTCCTTCCTGCCGCAGCTCGCCGCCTGCACGGCCTGCGACATCTCCATCGAGACGGCGCAGTCGCACCTCGACTGCAAGGTGCTGGAGACCCTGCCGGAAAAGAACATCATCCTCGGCGTGCTCGATCTCTCGACCCATGAGGTGGAGACGCCGGAGACGGTCGCCGAACGCATCCGTCGCGCGCTGCCGCACCATCCGGCGGAAAAGATCATCGTCGCCCCCGACTGCGGCCTCAAGTACCTGCCGCGCGACGTCGCCTTCGGCAAGATGAAGGCCATGGCCGACGGGGCCGCCATCGTGCGGGCGGAATTGTCGTAAGAACGCCGCCATGACTGAGACCAACACCCGCGTTCTGTTCAATTCGACGCCCGACGGCCTGCCCGTGGCGGGCAACTTCCGCATCGACCATGTGCCCGTGCCGGAGCCCGGTGCGGGCCGATTCCTGCTCAGGAACCACTACCTGTCGCTCGACCCCTACCAGCGCATGCTGATGGGCGGCGGCTGGACCTACAGCCCGATCACGCTGAAGCCCGGCGACGTCATGGTCGGCCGCATCCTGGGCGAGGTGGTCAAGACGAACAATCCGGACTTTCCACTCGGCACCTTCGTGGTCGGGCGGCTGGGCTGGCAGACCCATGTGGTCTCCGACGGCACGGACCTGGACTTCACGGTCGACCCGAAGCCGGGCGTGCCGCTGTCGGCCTACCTCGGCGTCTGCGGCTCCACCGGCGTCACGGCCTGGGTCGGGCTCAAGGTCACGGGTCAGCCCAAGGCGGGCGAGACGGTCGTCGTCTCCGCCGCCGCCGGATCGGTCGGCAGCTGCGTCGGCCAGCTGGCCAAGGACATGGGCTGCCGCGCCGTCGGCATCGCGGGCGGGCCGGACAAATGCAGGCTGGTGGTGGACGAATTCGGTTTCGACGCCTGCATCGACTACAAGGCCCCCGACCTGGCGGGCCAACTCCGGGCCGCCGCGCCCGACGGCGTCGACGTCTATTTCGACAACGTGGGCGGCGAGATTCTGGAAACCGTCATGGGCCAGTGCAACCGCCTGGCGCGCATTCCGGTCTGCGGCGTTCTGGCGCGCTACAACGAAACGGGCGAACCCCACGGCAACCGCAACATGCACCTGTTCTTCGACAAGTCGCTGAAGATGGAGGGCTTCGTCCTCAACGCGCACAAGGACAAGTGGCCGCAGGCGCGGGCCGAGCTTGAGGCCATGGTGGCCGACGGCCGCATGAGGCACCGCGAGACCGTCGCGGAAGGGATCGAGGCCGCGCCCGAGGCCTTCATCGGCATGCTGCAGGGAAAAAACGTCGGCAAGCAGCTGGTCAGGCTGACGTGATTCCACGCTTCTTTGTCCCGTGGTTATAGAAGATTTTGAACCACAGAGACGGTGAGGCAGTGAGAAGAAGGAAAGCAAACAGTTGTCATGGCCGGGCTTGACGGCAATTTCTCACCGTCTCACCGTCTCACCGTCTCACCGTCTCACCGTCTCACTGTCTCAGTGGTTTTCCTTCTTCGCGTCCTTGATTAGGCGCAGGTCGCGCCGCGCAGGTGCGCCTTGCCGTCCGTGCCGAAGCTGCCCCGCGCCTTGCCGTCGCCGATCTTGGGATGGGTGAACAGGCCCGTGACCTCCGCGCCCGCGATCTCCTCGCCCGTCACGTAGGCCTGGCCCATGTCCGACATCGGCAGGCGGTCGTCCAGGTCGATGGTGAAGATGAATTTCCGCCCCGCCTCGAAGTTGGCGAAGTGCAGCGTCAACTCCTCCGCCCCGTCGGCGACCAAGGGGGCCCGCATCAGGCCGACCTCGCCGTCCACGATCTCGAACTGCTGCGGCTCCGCCGCGCCGGCGCCGCCGAAATCCGTGTCGAACACCACCCGCCCGGCGGAATGTTCGGCGCGGAATTCCAGGCTCAGAAGGGTCCAGGCTTCCAGACTCCTGTTCTCGATGATGAACAGGTCCGGACTTGAATCGATGAACTGGATAACCACCTCGGGCCCGCAGGCGCGCGCGGCTTGGCCGGTAAACAGGCCGCAGACCATTGCCAGGATGCCGATGAACGCACGCCGCATGACGCCGCCTCCCTGAGCGCCCCAGGATGGCGCAACGCTTACGCGGCGGCAAGCAGGTGGATGGAGAACAGGTCGTCGGCGTCGGTCCAATGCCGCGCCGGGCGCCAGCCGGCGTCCCGGGCCACGCGGGCGAAGTCGTCCACCGCGTATTTGTAGGAGTTCTCCGTATGGATGGTCTCGCCCGCGCGGAAGTCGAAGGCATGGCCGTCCACCCGGACGGTCTGGTCGACGGTGCTTTCCAGGTGCATCTCGACGCGGCCCTCCGCGTCGTCGTAGCGCACGCGGTGGCGGAACCGGTCGCGGTCGAAGCCGCCGTCCAGTTCGCGGTTGATGCGGTCCAGCAGGTTCAGGTTGAAGTCCGCCGTCACCCCCTTGGCGTCGTCATAGGCGGCCAGCAGCACGTCCAGGTCCTTCTTCAGGTCGACGCCGACCACCATGTGCGCCTCCGCGCCCAGCATGCGCCGCGCGCGCTCGAGAAAGCGGGCCGCCTGGGCCGGTTCGAAATTGCCGATGGTGGAGCCGGGGAAGAAGCCGACCGTGGGGGCGTTTTCCAGCATCGGCGGCAGGTCGATCTCGGCCGTGAAGTCGCCGACCACGGGAACGACCTCCAGGTGCGGCAGGCGGTCGGCGAGGGCCCCGGCGGCGGCCTCGAGGTAGTCGGCCGCGACGTCGATGGGCACGTAGCCGCGGGGGGCGTCCAGCGCGTTCAGGAACAGATCCGACTTGCGTGACGAGCCCGAGCCGAACTCGACCACCCAGGCCTCCCTGGGCAGGGCCCCGCCCAGGCCGGGCGCGATATCGGCGAGCAGCGCAAGCTCGGTACGTGTCGGATAATATTCGTCGAGCCGCGTGATCTCCTCGAACAGCTCCGAGCCGCGCAGGTCGTAGAACCACTTGCAGGGCAGCGTCTTGACCGCGCCGGACAGGCCCGCGATCACGTCGCGGGCGAAGGCCTCGCGCGCGGCGTCGTCGAGCCTCGTCTCCGCGATGTCCGCGAAGGCGTCCATGGCCGGCCTCACCCGTCCTCGGCCAAGCGCAGGCCCGTGAACTGCCAGCGCTGGTGGGGATAGAAGAAGTTGCGGTAGGTGGCGCGCACGTGGCCGTCGGGCGTGGCGCAGGATCCGCCCCGCAGCACGTTCTGACCCGACATGAACTTGCCGTTGTATTCGCCGCCGGCGCCGTCCACGGCCTTGAACCCCGGATAGGGGGCATAGGCGCTGGCCGTCCATTCCCAGACGTCGCCGAACATCTGCCGAAGGCCGCCGCCTTGATCCGTGCCTGGCGCCTGCGCCGGGCGCAGGCGGCCCGAACCCGCGAAGTTGCCCGCGACGTCCAGGCTCTCGGCCGCCGCCTCCCACTCGAACTCCGTGGGCAGGCGCTTGCCGGCCCAGCGCGCGAAGGCGTCGGCCTCGAACAGGCTGACATGGGTGACGGGGGCTGCGGGGTCCACGGGCTGCGGGCCCTTGAGGGTCATGGTCCACCATGCGCCGTCGCGCCTTTCCCAGTAGAGGGGGGCGTCCCAGCCTTCGGCCTGGACCGTCGCCCAGCCGTCCGACAGCCACAGCAGCGGGTCGCCGTAGCCGCCGTCGGCGATGAAGTCCATCCATTCGCCGTTGGTGACGCAGCGGGTCGCCAGGCGGAACGGCCGGATCAGGGCGTCGTGGCGCGGCGTCTCGCAGTCGAAGGCGAAGCCCCGGCCGCTGCCGTCCATCGCCGCCTCGGCGAAGGGGACCGCGCCGACGGGCCGGATGCCGCCGTCGAAGGCGGTCCAGCCGCCGTCGGGCGGCTGGGCGGTCGCCAGCGGTTCCGGCGCGCGGTAGGCGGGTTTCAGGGGGTTCTGCGCGAACAGGTGCAGGATGTCGGTCAGCAGCAGTTCCTGATGCTGCTGTTCGTGATGCAGGCCCAGCTCGACGGTCCGCATGAGAGCTTCGTCCGCGCGCCCGCTTTCCAGCAGGTCGACCAGCGCCGCGTCCACATGGCGCCGGTAGGCGACCACGTCCTCAAGCGGCGGGCGCGTCAGAAGGCCCCGCCGCGGGCGCGGCTGGCGCGGGCCGACGCTGTCGTAATAGGAATTGAACAGATAGGCATAGCGCTCGTCATGAACGCCGTATCCCGGGTGGCCAGGGCCAAGAACCAGCGCCTCGAAGAACCAAGTGGTATGCCCGAGGTGCCATTTCGCGGGGCTGGCGTCGGCCATGGACTGGGCCGTGGCGTCGGCGTCCGTAAGCCCGTCGGCCAGCTTCAGGGTTTCCGCCCGCACGGCCGCAAGACGGCGCAGCAACGCTTCCGAGGTCTCGGCCGCTGCGGTCCTGTTCAGTCCGGCGCTCCGTTTCGGGGAAGTCATGGGTACGACTGTCGAACGCTTCCACTTTTCGGCGCCGCGCGGAGGCCGCGCGACCGGTTTCGGCCAAAACCTTAACGGACGGGCCGGGCTCTGTGTGGATTATTTATTCACAGATGTGTGACGAACCGATGGCAGCGGATCACATCTGGTCGTCGCGGAAATACTCGTCGTCGCGGCCTCCGCCCTGCTTCAGGAGTTCGAAGTCGCGCCAGTATTCCTCGACGTCGTCGCCGGGCTTGGGGCCCGTGCCGATGCCGTATCTCTCCCACTTCTCGCGGTCGCTCAGCTTGGCCATGTCGGGCTTCTTGGGCGCCGAGACCTTCAGAAGGACGCCGGCGACGATGGTCGCGACGATCAGCACGATGCCGATCGGCAGCCAGCCCAGATGTTTGATCAGTTCCACCGTGACCTCCTTTGCGCGGCCTCGCAACCTGTTGTCCAGGTCCGCCCCGTGGCCGGACGGTGCGGCGCCGCCGGAATCCCGATTCCCGGAAAACGCCGCCTGGGTGCGAAAAGCTTATACCCGGTATTGCTGACAGACAACTGACGCTTCGACGAAAACACATTGTTTCCAAAGGCTTCCAATACCGCCCCGCGCGCCCTTCCCGGGCTCCTTGCGCCGCCGTGCCGGGCGGGCCTACAAAGACCGGCAAGATGCGGCATTCCGGGCACGTTTTCCGCCGGTGGGCGGCGCGTTGCGCGCCGGTCCTGTTGCTGCCGGCGCTTCTGGCGTCCGCCGTGCAGGCGGCCGAACCCCCGGAGGTGACGGGCGTGCGCCTCGGTCGCCATGCCGGCTTCCTCCGCCTGGTGTTCGATCTGACCGCACCCCCGGACTACGGGGCGCGGGCCACGCAGGCCCGGGTCTTCGAGGTCAGCCTGCCGGGGGCGTCGCTGCCGCCCGAGGGGCATAGAGCCCTCGCCGCCGACCCGCTCGCTCCCGACCTTATCGTGCGCCCGGCGCCCGGCGGCGGGCCGCTGCGCTTCCGGGTCACCAGCCGCCACGACGCCTTCATCCGCCGCGCCTTCGTGCTCGGCCCGCCGGCGGGCGGCGCGGCTGCGGGCGCGCTGCCTTGGCGCCTGATCCTCGACATCGTGCCGCGTCCGGGGCACCGCGCGGCGCCCGGGACGGGTGCCGGGGAGGTGGCCGCGCTGCCGCCGCCCCACGGCATCGAAGGAACCCGCGAGCCGCCTGCGCCTGCGCCCGCGCCGACCGCGGCCGCCCATGTCGAAGTATCCTGGGCACGGGCCAGCCGCATCCTGCGCGAGCTGCGGGAACACCGCGATCCGGCGGCCGACGCCCCGGTGCCGCCGCAGCTGGTGCTTCCTCCCCGGCACCGCCGTCCCGCCGTCCCCCTGCGTTGATCCGCCCCGGGGCGGGTCCGGCGGTCGCCGATTCGCGTGGATACGCACCGTTCTCCGGCGCCCGCGGCTTCACGAATTATTGAATGGATTCAAGGTTCTTGTCAGCTTCGTGTCAGCTATCGGTCAGGGTGGTGTCAGGCCCGTGTGTCATAAGCGTGCCACGTTGAACGCGCCGTTTCCGGGGACGTGGTGCTCTCGACCCCGGGAGCGGTTTTCTTGATGGGAAGGCCTTGGGCCGACATCCGCAGCTACGCAACGGTCACACGGCGGGTCGAACATGCCGGTGGTTGATTGTCGCGGATTTTTTTGAACGACGACTTCATATGCGGAGTAAATCAAGATGAATATCAAGATGAAGAAACTGAGTGTGCTCGGTGCCGTCTTGGCGGGGGGGCTTTTCGTGGGGCAGGCGCAGGCCGCCAATTCCGTGAACGCCGGCGCCAGCGTCGAAATCGCGGCCCCGATCTCGGTCACGCAGGACACGGCCCTGGCGTTCGGTAACATCGGCCCCAGCGCGGCCTCGGGCACGGTTGCGATCTCGCTTGCGGGCGCGCAGAGCGTGACCGGCGGCGTGACGGCCCTGGGCGGCACGGTCGCCGCGGGCGCCTTCAGCGTGACCGGCGCCAACGGCGCCTCCTACAGCGTCTCGGTGCCCGCTTCCGTCACCCTGAGCGGCCCGGGCACGGCGATGACCGCGACCCTGAACCACGACGGCGGCGGCTCGCTGACGGCCGGCACCGATACCTTCAACGTGGGCGGCACGCTCTCGGTCGGCGCCAATCAGACGGCGGGCAGCTATTCGGGCACCTACACGGTCTCCGTCGACTATCAGTAAACTCCGCAGTGCATGGCCGGGCCCCGGCAGCGGCCGGGCCCCGGCCATGTGTGCGGGATTCTGCTGTGCGGCGCACCCGTGCTAGTGTGGTGGCTTTGAAGTTCGTCACATTATCCGGAGCGCTCTCCGAAACGGACTTCAAAACCAATGCC
>Ga0066644_10000993_pt1 | contig 16746 bp, 10 predicted proteins | sample CryGeyCG2114_020_FD_62735 | JGI IMG/M metagenome (GOLD analysis project Ga0066644, IMG submission 62735) | Groundwater microbial communities from aquifer - Crystal Geyser CG15_big_fil_post_rev_8/21/14_0.20 | ecosystem: Environmental > Aquatic > Deep subsurface > Groundwater | place: USA: Utah...
CAATGTGACCCGCGGGCCCGACGGAGTGTGGCGCACGCTCAAGAACGACCGGCTGTGGTCGTTGAACACGCTCCTCAATTCGATCGCGATGGCGCGCTTTCGCACGAGCGTCGAGAAGCTAGGCTACGAGGCCGGCGCGACACTCAAGCATGGCAACTTCGAAGCGCGGGGGATCGGCCGCGAGCAGCTGATGGCATTCTCCACCCGCCGGCAGGAAGTGCTCGACGCACGCCGCGGCACGGGGCTGGAGGCAGGACGGATTGCCGCCTTGGCGACCCGTTCAGCGAAGGAGTCGATCGAGGATCGCGGTGTGCTCGCCGTACGCTGGGATCAGGCGGCAAAGGAGATCGGTCTCGACCTCGAGCCGCTGGTCGAAGCCTCGCATCTGCGGGCCGCGTTGCAGGAGCGCGAGGCGGCGCGGCCGGCCACACTGGTCGAGCGCGGGATCGCCCGCCTGCGGGAATTTGCCGCGCGCATTTCGGGCGAAGAGCGCGACCCGCTGGTGCCGAGCCATGTCTTGAAGAAAGGTCCCGAAGCCATTGCGGCGGCGCAGGCGGTCGCCTCTGGCGTGCGCCATCTCTCACAACGCGAGGCAGGCTTCGAGCGCGAAGCGCTTTACAAGGCGGCGCTCGACTTCGGGCTGCCCACAACGATCTCCAACGTCGAAGCCGCCGTCCGCTCGCTGGTCCGCTCGGGCTATCTTCTGGAGGGGACGGGCAAGCACAGGGGCTGGGTCACGAGCCGCGAGGCGGTTGAACTCGAGACGCGCATCCTTGCCTGGGCCAACGAAGGGAAAGGAGCGATCAAGCCCGGCATCGCAGGTGACGAAGCGGAAAGTCGCGTTCAGGCTTCGGCCGAAATCAATCACGGCTTCAAGCTCAACAAGGGGCAGCTTGGCGCCGCGCGGCTCATCCTGTCCTCAGCCGATCGCACGATCGCCATCCAGGGTGTGGCTGGCGCGGGCAAGTCGACCGTGCTGACACCCGTGGCTGAAGTGCTGGGCGAGGAACGCCATCCGGTCATCGGGCTCGCGGTCCAGAACACATTGGTCCAGATGCTCGAGCGCGACACCGGCATCCGCTCGCAGACGCTGGCTCGCTTCCTGAAGGACTGGGGCAGGCTGATCGACGAGCCGGCGAATGGCGCTCGCCATGCAGAGGCGAAGGCAGCGTTGAAGGACCATGTCCTGATCCTCGACGAGGCCTCCATGGTCTCGAACGCCGACAAGGAACAGCTGATCCGCATCGCCAATCTGGCCGGCGTGCACCGCCTCGTCCTGATGGGCGATCGCAGGCAATTGGGCGCGGTCGATGCCGGCAAGCCGTTCGCGCTGCTTCAGCAGGGCGGCATCGCCAAGGCCGAGATGAACACCAATCTGCGGGGCCGCGATCCGGTACTGCGCCAGGCGCAGGCGGCCGCGCAGGCGGGTCTCGTGCGATCGGGGCTCGACCATCTCAAGGAGCACACCGTCGAAACGGAGGGCGACGGCGCGATCGTCGCGGCGGAACACTGGCTCGCGCTTCCCCCCTCTGAGCGCGAGCGGACAGCGGTCTATGCCTCGGGCCGCAACATTCGCTCTGCGGTCAACGAGGCGGTCCAACGCGGCCTGCAGGCGAATGGAGAAATCGGCCCCGAGAAGGTCGCACTCGAAGTGCTCGATCGGGTGAACTTGACCCGCGAGGAATTACGTTACCTCGCTGCTTACAGGCCCGGGATGGTGCTCGTGGTTGCTGAAGCCGAGCGTACCTTGAGGCTCAAGCGCGGCGAATATGCTGTTGGCGACATCGACGAGGCGAAAGGCATCGTTCGGCTTGAGGATGAGCGCGGTCGGCAGCATGCGTTCAGGCCCGCACGAATGCGGAAGGCCGGCAAGGACGACAATTTGGCTCTGTTCGAGCAACGTCAGCTAGAGATTCATCGGGGCGACCGAATCCGCTGGACTCGCAACGATCACCGACGCGGACTGTTCAACGCCGACCGCGCCAAAGTCGTTTCAATCGAGCGGGGTCGGGTGACGGTGGAGACGTCCAAGGGCGAGCAGCTGCAGCTGAAAGAGGGGGACCCGATGCTGAAGCGGATCGATCTCGCCTACGCGCTCAACGCGCACATGGCGCAAGGGCTGACATCCGATCGGGGCATTGCCGTCATGGACAGCCGCGAGCGCAATCTCTCCAACCAGAAGACATTCCTGGTCACCGTCACCCGTCTGCGCGATCACCTGACGCTGGTGGTCGACAGCGCGGCGAAGCTGGGAGGCGCGGTGGTACGCAACAAGGGAGAGAAGGCGTCTGCGCTGGAGGTGACCGAACGCCTGCGAGATGCCGCAGCCTTGGGAGTTTCGAAGGGTCGTGGCGAGCAGCCGGCGCGTGAATCCGAGCGTGAATTGTCTCGCGAAAAGGTCCGGGCAATCGACTTCGGGATATAGCCTTGCTCCTGCTAACAGAAGCACCCTCGCTCCCGCGATGGCTGTGGTAGCGAAACTTCTTTAGCTCTACAGAAGGCACGCCGCTACGGCACCCTCGGTCCCGCCTGCGTGAAAGGAAGGGAAATCAATATATTGATAGCGGCACAAATTTGTGTCAGCTTGAACATATAGAGAACGCGCAACGAGGCAGGCCTGGAGAAAAATGGGGAAACGGGAGGCGTTTATCTTGCTATGGGTAGAGGCAGGGAAGACGCTCTCGTGAGACAGCGTCCGGAACTTGCGTCTCTCCTGGATCAAAAAGTCAAATAGGGGCGCCAAAATGAACATTAAAAGCAAGAAGCCGCGTGGAGGTCAGATGAGGTGCGCCAAGAGTAAGATTAATTCAGCAGACGTGCTCCCCAAAATTACCGCTCTATACGAGCGCGCTTTGCCGGCCAGCCGGAGCGGTCCTCTCTACGGTGCCTTCCCTTACCCGACAAAGATTTCCCCCGAGGCCATTGCCCTGTTCATTGCCGCTCACACGCGTCCGGGCGACACCGTTTTTGATGGATTCGCAGGGAGCGGCACCACCGGCCTCGCGGCCCTTCTGTGCGAAAACCCGTCAGATGAGCTGCGAGCCGAGGCCGATCGGTTGGGACTCAACGTCGAATGGGGCGCCCGGAATGCGGTTCTCTATGAGATCGGAGCGCTTGGCTCTTTCGTAGGACGTACACTCAGCAACCCCCCAGAGCCCCGCGCCTTTCGAAAAGCTGCCGCCGACATTCTAAAATCAGTCGAAGCGGCTTGCGGCTGGATGTACGGCGCGCTTGACCCCGAGGGACGCCAAGGTGCTCTGAGACATGCCGTCTGGAGTGATCTCCTGACGTGTCCAGATTGCCAGGGCGAGACAAGTCTTTGGGATTCGAGCGTGTCACTGGCTCCCGCCAGAATCCGCTCCACTTTCAGTTGCCAGATGTGCGGCTGTGAAGCGCCTTTGGATGAGGCGACGCGGAGCGTAGAGAATTCCTGGGACGACGTCATCGACGCGAGCGTCGAAAGGCGGTCACGCACCATTGCCCGCATTTACGGATCGACTGGAAAATCGCGGTGGTCTCGGCCGGCCAGCAAGGCCGACTCTGAGCTGATTGCTCAGATCGAAGCGGAGCCCATTCCCGATTGCGTGCCAAAGCAATTGATCCCTTGGGGCGATCTGTACCGCCGCGGTTATCATAAGGGCATCACCCACCTTCATCAATTCTACACGCGCCGCAACCTGATCGTCTTTGGCCGCTTGTGGGAGGCCGCAGGTCGCTATCCCGAAGCGATCCGGGGGGCTCTGCGGTTCTGGCTGCTCAGTTACAATGCGGCGCATGCAACCATCATGACGCGGGTTGTCGCAAAATCCGGCCAGAAGGATCTGGTCGTGACCAGCGCACAACCGGGGGTGCTCTACGTCAGCGGTTTACCGGTCGAGAAAAACCTGTTTGCCGGACTCCGCCGCAAACTCAAAACAATATCCGATGCCTTTGGAGTGGTCTATGGCAGGCGTGGGCGCGTAAGCGTCCATCAGCATTCGAGCTGCGAGGTCGATTTGCCGGACGGCAGCATCGACTATGTTTTCACCGATCCGCCCTTCGGCGGAAACATCCCCTACGCCGAAATCAACTTCATCAATGAGGCCTGGCTCGGAGAGTTTACCGACCGCCGTGACGAAGCAATCGTCAGCAGCAGCCAGAAAAAGTCCATTCGTGAATATCAGGAGTTGCTGACCGACGCGCTTTCTGAGGCCAATCGCATCCTCAAGCCAGAGGGTAAGGCTACGCTGGTCTTTCATTCTGCATCTGCCGAGGTGTGGAACGCGCTCCGCGGCGCCTATTCGGATGCCGGGCTTGGCGTCGAGTGCGCGGGCGTTCTCGACAAGACCCAGGGCAGCTTCAAGCAGGTCACGACCGCCGGCGCTGTCAGAGGCGATCCTGTTCTTCTTCTCGCCAAGGCACGAAGTGCCGCGGCGATTGATGAGGATTGCGTTTGGACCGTCGCTGAGCGCCTGAGCGTTTCGGCGTCCAGCCTAGGGGTGGGAGAGCAAAGTGCGCAGCGACTCTATTCGAGGTTGGTGAGCCACTTCCTGACACGCGACCAGGACATCCCACTCGATGCCGACGAGTTCTACCGGTGGCACAACGCACGCGAAACAACGAAAGCGAGCGAATTTGTCAGTGCCTAGTGAAATAGCCGAGTTCCGTGAGCAAGCCCGTCACCATGAGGCGGAGCTACCGAGCGCTCAGCGCAAAAGCCTCGGCCAGTTCTTTACCGGCCTTCCGTTAGGTCGTGTACTGGCACATCTCGCATTGGAGCCGGAGACGCGCACGATCCTCGACCCCTTTGCGGGAACGGGCGATCTTCTTGACGCAGTTCAAGAGGCGGCAGCCGCGCGCAATATTGAGATCGAGCGCTTGGACGCAATCGAGTACGATCGATCGACAGCGACATTTTGTAAGACGCGGTTATGCGCCCTTCTTCCCGGCGGCACATTCGAGAGCGACACCGTTACCGGCGACGCCTTTTCTAACACGCTCCGCTTGCCGGTGCGACAGTATGACCTTGTCGTCACCAACCCGCCCTACGTCCGTTATCAATCGCTCAATGGTCGCGCCGAGGGCGTCCGGAAAAATCTTGCCCAACGTGTCGAGGATTTGGCGCCGTCGGCGTCAAAAGGAGTCTGGACGGCCCTGTCGGAAAAATACTCCGGCTTAGCGGACCTCTCTGTTCCCGCATGGCTCCTTTCGGCGATGCTGGTTCGGCCTTGCGGACGCCTCGCCCTTGTGGTGCCGGCGACCTGGAGAACGCGGGAATACGCGGACATTATTCGCTATCTCATGCTCAGGTGCTTCCGGATCGAGGCAGTCGTTGAAGATACGCAGTCCGGCTGGTTTTCCGACGCTTTAGTACGCACGCACTTGATCGTTGCGCGACGGCTGACCGACGATGAGGCTGCTGTGCCAATTAGCGAAAGGACGCATCTTGGCACCATCCCATGGCTCGAAGTTTCTCCAGAGGCCGCCGCAGAGAGTTCGCTCTTGGGCGCCGCATTTCCCGGAGATTTCCCGGAAGCTCAGTTTGCTGTTCGCGCCGCTGACTGCGAATTGCCGCTTGGGATAGCGCGACGACCATTCGATCTTACCAAGGAGTGGCTTGACCTTAAGCACCAAGACGCGCGCCGCAGCTGGTTGGCTCATCTTGAGCCGTTTAGTTCGCAGGCTGGGACCGCCAGCCACCATTCCACGCCCATTCTCATTCCCGAGGCGATCGCCGCACTTCTCGCGGACAAGCCCGAGCCGGCTGTTATATCGCTCGAGGAAGCAGGGGTTTCGGTAGGGCAAGGATTAAGAACAGGGGGGAACCGCTTCTTCTACGTTCGTGCGGTCGGGAAGCCCCGCAACGGGACCCAAGCGGTCAAAATCGACCCAGCCTTCGGCGGAGATGTGATTGAAGTCCCGGAGGCCTCCCTTCGTCCGGTTGTGCATCGCCAGGCTGACCTTCCGCAATTTTGTAAAGGGCACATGCCAGACACCCGTGTTCTCGATCTGCGCCAGTGGGCTCATCCTGACGACCTTGAAGCGCTCAAGCGCGCAAGTCCGATTGCGGGGGATGCCTTGCCGCAGGAGATGCCACCAACACTCGCGAGCTATGTTGCGAGTGCTGCGCACAAGCAAATCGCAGGCGGGAAACCGATCCCGAAATTATCCGCCGTCAGAACTAATGTCCGGGCCGCGCGCCCTGGAATTGCGCCGCGCTTTTGGTACATGCTTCCGGATTTTCAGCCGCGTCATATGCCGCAGGCCTTCGCCCCCAGAATTAATCACGATGAACCATCTGTCTTCGCCAACGTGGAGCCGGTCGTCCTTATCGATGCCAACTTTTCCACTTTTTGGTCGAAGGGCATGCAGTGGCCGACCGGCGCGTTGGCTTCGCTTCTAAACAGCGCATGGTGCCGCGCCAATATGGAAGCGCTCGGAACGCCGCTCGGAGGTGGCGCCCTTAAACTCGAAGCTGTTCAGCTCCGTAAATTGCGCCTTCCCAAACTCGGCGAGACCGCCACCCGAGACCTCGCGGCACTTTGGAAGCCACGTCCAAGTCGTGACGCGCTGGACGCGATCGACAAGCTGGTGCTTTCCGCGGTGTTCCCCTCGGCAACGGACACCGAAAGAGCAGAAATTGCCGCCGCGCTTTACGAAGGCTTGGCATATTCAATTGATCGTCGACGCAAGGGGGTGGCATGACAGCGGATATCGAACAGGCGCGGCAAGCAATCGCTCGCTGTTCGGCGCTACGTCAGCAAGCCAAGGTGGAAGCGGTCCTAAGAGGCGAGTTTCATTCCTGGCTCAGAAAAATTTTTCCTGAGCAGGCCGATGAACGCTGGATCGATCACTACGGCGAGGGCGCTGAGGCACTCACTAAGATCGCCACAGGAGCCGGGACGGACGCAAACCGTTTCATCGACAATCTCATCGGCTCGACCACGATTGAGTACGAAGCAGACCTTCGAAACAAGGCAAAGTTCGACGAAGGCTACAGACAAGTCCGGGAGCATGCAGCCGGCCTCATTCGCAAGGGTGTTCCTGTTTCCCAAGTGCGGGGAGTTCTCTCGGACACGGTTGAATGGCACGCCTACGACGTTGAGCTGGACGAGCTCGTTGATCCGGCAGGATGCACGCCCGATGATGTGCAGCTTAAGGAGATTGCGAGCCTCGATACGTCCGCAGCTGACGATGAAGCTGCAGAGCGCCTGACGCTGTTCGTCCGAGCGCATCTCGCCCGCGAACAATCCCGGCTCTTGTACTCTTCCAACCTGTCGCTCGACCTTGGACTAGAGAGCCTGGCTTACGGTCGCAATCTCGAGCCTCTTCGCGGCCTCGTCACGACGGCACGAGCGGCTGACGGCTCAGCTGAACTCGCTTCGACTCTCTGGTCCCGTTTTGTCGACCATCTGGAAGGTGAGGCGGGAGACTTCCGCGTCGAGCCATATGTGGACGAGCTCTATCTAAACATTCTCGCGCGGCTCTTGAGCGCTAACGCTCTGGCAGGAATTGCACTGTCGAGCGACGAAGCTGAATTGAGGGCGATCCTCGACGGCTCCCACTTTCGAAACCAGTATCAGTTAGAAAATCTGGTTGAGCGCGACTACTTCGGCTGGATTACGAGCCCCGAACATATTGGCGACTTCATGCCGATCGCGCGTGAGATTCAGCGCGATCTTTATGCCTACGACTTCTCCTGGCGACCTGAGCAAGACCTGTTCGGGCGGCTCATGGCCCAACTTGCCAGACGCAGCCAACGCAAGCTGCTCGGTCAGGAATGGACGCCAGTATGGCTTGCCCGCCACCTGGCAGATCGGGTTCTTTCGGAGATCCCGGAAGGGCAAGAGCCGCAGATCGTGGACATGTGCTGCGGCTCGGGCGCGATTCTCGCCGAGATTATCAATTCCGCCCGCGAAAACGCAAACCTCAGCGGCATCGAAAGTCTAAGGGGCGTTGCGACCGGATTCGACATCGATCCGCTCGCCGTCGCGTTCGCAAAGACCACATGGGTTCTGGCGCTCGCGGAAGAAATCAAAGCCGCGGCCGATCCGGTCACAATTCCGATTTATCACGCCGACTCCCTCTTCGCCGTGACACCTGTTTCGGCCTCTCTTCCGATGATGGGTGCAGGCGACACGATCAACATCACCCTTGACGGCCAGAGCGTCACCTTGCCTGCCGCGCTCGTCCAGCCAGAGTACCGCGAGCTATTCGACCACCTTGTGGACTGGGCCTACGATGAGGCGCTCGATCAAGAGAGCGAACCGCCATCTGCGGCCGATGCCGATCAGGTGCTAGAGACCAATGCTGCCAATTTGCAGATCAGCCTTTCGCCCGAGCTCAGGGCGAGCGTTTCATCAGCGCTGCTACAGTTGGCGACCCGCATGAAAGAACTTGCTGCGGCCGGCCGCAACGGAATTTGGGCTTTCATTTTGCGCAACACCTACCGGCCCGGCCTTCTCGCTGGCCAATTCAACGGTCTTGTTTCGAACCCGCCTTGGCTCGCGATGAGCGCTCTGGCCGATAATCCATATCGCGCGGTGCTCAAACAAAGAGCCGACCTGTACGGCATCACCCCGGCCGGCTCGTCTTTCCTTCATCTGGAACTCGGCACCACACACCTTCTTCACGCCGTTGATCGCTATCTCCAGCCGGGCGCGGCTGTCGCTTGCCTACTGCCAGGCACGCTCTTGAATGGAACGCACCACCAGAAATTCCGCCAGCGCGCATACCTTTCAGGAGATCGCTCCGTGCCCTTGCAGATCGACGAAGTATGGCAAGTTGCTCCCGGCACTTTCAAATATCCGAGCGTGGCGGTCATTGGCGAAAAGGCCGCTTCATCGGCGGCGGCGAGCCAAGACGTAGAGACAGGCCGGGTGGTGAAGCTAGAGGGAGCTGAAGAGGTCGACTTTTCCGTGCGCGTGCTCAGTGAGACGCGAACCGCCTGGTTGCTGGAAAAAGGCGGGAAGCCGGCTTTGGCTCAAAACGGCCAACAGTCCGCAAAGCAAGGTGCCGACATCATGCCGCGCCGCTCCGTCTGCATCGAAATCGTCAATAGCACGGGGAACGAATACCGCGTGAAGACGCCGACGCGCGAAGACGAATGGGGCTTCACAGTTAAGCAGGCCAAAGAGCTGCAAGATGAGACGTTTCCGGGCCATGCCGCCCCGGACTTCATTTACGATATGGCGCAGTCCGAAAATCTCTTGCCTTTCATCCTCGGCGTCCACCGGGCACCGGTCGCGCTCCCGGCGATGAGAAACCCGCAGGGAACATGGCAATTCTACAAGCCCGCCGATGTTCGCAGAATGGGGTTTCGCAACACGGCAAAACGTTTTGCCGAGATCAATGACAAGCTGAGCGGTGATCCCCTTGAAGAGCGGATCGACTACCGCCTCAAGCTCTCCAATCAGGTATTTGGGGACGGCAAATTTCTCGTGCTTTCAGGTGCAGGCGGTACCTACATTTGCGCCGCCTGCATTCCCACGGCGGAAGCCGAGAGGCTCGTGATCGACCAAACATTATACTGGCAGGAGGTCGACAGCGAGCAAGATGCTTGGTTCCGCACAGGAATCTTGAACAGCAACGCTTTGACCCAAGCCATACTGCCCTTCAATCCCGAGGGCGACTTCGGTCCGCGGCATATTCACACGCTGCCTTACCAACTCATGCCAGCCTATGATCCTGCAAATAACCTCATGCGCTCGATTTCCGAAGCCGCAGAGAAGGTTGCGGCAGTAGCCTCATCTCTTGTCGCTAATGACAATTACGTCAATGATGCATCCAAGTCGCTTTCACATCGCCGGCGCAGGCTCCGAGAGCAATTGATCAAGAACGCCGATTACCAAGAGCTTGACCAACTTTGTGCGGTATTACTCGGCATCGACAGCGCAAAAGAATGACGCCGGGCAGGGGGCACGATTGAAACTCAAAAGGATCAAAGTCAAAAATTTCAGGCTCCTTCGGGACGTGGAAATCGTCCTCGAAGATGGCGTCACCCTGATCGTAGGGCGTAATAACAGCGGTAAGACGTCGCTCTCAGAAATCCTCCAGCGCTTCACCTCGGAGAAGAGACTGCCCTTCAAGATTCAGGACTTCTCGACCGCTTGTTATGATGAATTTTGCGCAGCCCTTTCTGCTTGGCAGGCCACCGCAGATGAAGAGGAAACAAGGAAGCTCCTGCCCTACATCGAGCTCCGGCTCTACGTGGAATACGATCCCGCTCAGCCACTAGGATCGCTTGGCGAGTTTGTGATCGACCTTGATATGGATTGCCGGGAGGCGTTGATCGTCGCCCGGTTCGAGCTTGCAGACGGCGCGATCGCCTCGTTGTTTGACGAAGCGCCGGAAGGCGGGATCACAGAGGACAATTGCGCGGCCTTCTTTCGCAATCTTAGCGAGCGGATCGAGAAGCACTTCGTCATCAAGAGTTGGGCGGAAGACCCGAACGATCCTGAAAACCGGAAGCCCACCAAGCTCTCCACGGTTCAGGCGGTGCTGCAAACTGGCTTCGTCAATGCCCAGCGCGGTCTTGATGATGTCAGCGGCCGAGAGTCACATGTTCTTGCCAAAGTTCTGGAGGCCCTATTCAGTACCGCATCGATGGAATCGGCTGCCGAGGAGCAGAAGCAGATCGCCTCACGGCTCGAGGACGCCGTGAGCTCCATTCAGGAGGGCATCGACAAGGATTTCCGCGAAAACCTCGACAAGCTGCTGCCCACTTTGCAGGCTTTGGGCTACCCCGGTCTTGGCGGCCCGGAGCTCACAACCGAAACAACGCTCGATGTGAAACGGCTTCTGAGCGATCACACGAGCGTGCGTTACAAGGGGCACAGCGGGGTCCTGTTGCCTGAGTCCTATAACGGACTCGGCATGCGGAACCTGATTTTCATTCTGCTGCAAATCTTCAGCTTTTATCGCGAGTTTAGAGCTGAACCCGGCGCGACCGATTTACACCTCGTCTTTATAGAAGAGCCCGAGGCCCACCTTCATCCGCAGATGCAGGAGGTCTTCATCCGGCAGCTTCTGGAAATCGTCGCGCTGCTCAACAAGCAGCATGCCGATGAGCCGCCTTGGCCGGTCCAGTTCGTCGTCTCAACCCATTCCTCTCACATCGCCAATGAGGCGCACTTCGAAACAATCCGCTATTTTCTGCCGTGTGCGGAGGATGCCGAGAAGGGGCTTTGGCGGACACGTATCAAGGATTTGCGCACTGACCTCGCGATCAGCGAACCCGACAAAAAATTCTTGCGGCAGTATCTAACGCTCACCCGTTGCGACCTCTTTTTTGCCGACAAGGCAGTGCTGATCGAAGGAACCAGCGAGCGCCTCCTTCTTCCTGCCATCATCGCAAAGCTAGACGAAGGCCGGCCTCAGAAAGACCAACTCGGCAGCCAATACCTCGCGGTCATGGAGGTCGGGGGCGCGTACGCACACAAATTCCTCAAACTGCTCGATTTCCTTGAACTCCGCAGTCTGATCATCACGGACCTCGATCCTGTCGAGAAAGCGGGCGGAAAGAAGTGCACCGTTCGCCAAGCGAAAGCGACGAGCAATGCCTGCCTTAAGGACTGGTTTGGCAAAACACGTGAGCCGCTTGAACTCGCAGGCCTAGCCGACGATGAGAAGATCAAAGACATTGTGCGGATCGCATTTCAGCAGCCGGAGGAGAAGGACGGCGCTTGCGGACGCACACTTGAAGATGCTTTCATTCTCGCGAACCCGGCAAAGTTCGCCGCTGTCGGATCGACCGTTGAAGAGCTTGAGGTGAGTGCGCGAGACCTAGCAGAAGCAGAAAAGAAATCTGCTTTCGCGCTCACCTACGCAATCGACGATCAAGACTGGGAGATTCCCCGCTACGTCCGGGATGGCCTTCTGTGGCTTTCCCAAGGGCACGGATCGCCGCCGGCCGTGATTGCTCCGCCTGCCGCCGTCGTTGCCGAAACTGCCGCTGTGAATCCTGGGGAGGGAGCTGGCGATGCAGGCTGAAGTAGTTGAGCTTAGCCCGGCGGAAAAGGCCAGCAAGATTGCTCTTGAGAAGGTCGAAGAGAGCATCATCGCAGGACAAAGTTTCAAGCTGGAGGCAGGGGCCGGTGCGGGCAAGACCTACTCCTTGGTTGAGGCGTTGAAATTTTTGATCGCGACGCGGGGAACGTCCCTTGCCAAGAGAAATCAGCGCATCGCCTGCATTACTTTTACCAACGTCGCCAAGGATGAGATCGCGAGCCGCACCGATCGCAGTCCTGTCATTCATTGCGACACGATTCACGCATTTTGCTGGTCCGTGATAAGCGGCTTCCAATCTCAGCTCCGTCAGTTCGTGACTGAAATTCCGCAGTGGAACGAGCGCCTTGAAGAGATCGGCGAAGTGGGCGCCAGACGGATCGAATACAGTCTGGGCCACCGGAGCATCTCGGACGACGCGCTATCAATTCACCATGACGACGTTCTTACGCTTGCTGTCCGCCTCACTGAGTTTGAGAAGTTTCGGCGCATCCTTGCCAGCATGTACCCCTACATCCTGATCGACGAGTATCAGGATACCGACGCCGCTTGGATGGAGGCTGTGAAGGAGCGTTTCCTCGGAGATGCCAACGCTCCCCAATTCGCGTTTTTTGGGGACCACTGGCAGAAAATCTACGGAACTGGTTGCGGCAATCTTGAACATCCCGCCGTGCGCGAGATCGGCAAGGAGGCCAACTTTCGTTCCGTTCCGGCTATCGTGAAATGCCTAAACAGGATGCGCCCCGAGCTTCCGCAAGAGGTGAAGGACCCCGACGCAGATGGGCAGGTTGTCGTTTTCCATACCAATGATTGGCCCGGTATGCGTGAGACAGGATACAACAAAGGCGATCTCCCCGGAGACAAAGCGGTAGAGGCGCTTTCCGCAGCGAAGGAATTGCTCACCGCTGAAGGGTGGGACTTTGAACCCTCCCACACAAAAATCCTCATGCTCACACATCGGGTGCTTGCCGCGCAGCAAGGCTACAGCAGCCTGCCCGTCGTCTTTCGGTACAATGAGTCCTTCACGAACAAAGAGCAGCCACATATTGCGTTCTTCGTCGATCAACTGGAACCCGCCCGTCGGGCATTCGAAGCCAAGCGCTTTGGCGAAATGTTCGACTATCTCGGCACAAACAAGCGATACATTCTCCGCGCAGCGGACAAGGCCACCTGGTCCTCATCGATGAGCAAGATCATGGATTTTCGGACGTCCGGTACGGTGGGTGACGTTCTTGCTCACCTACGCGAGCAGAAGGTTCCACCGCTGCCGTCTGCCGTGGAGCGACTAGAGCAGAAGCTGGCCGCGTTCGACCCGGACGGCGAAGAGGAAATGCCGAGAAACCTTCAAGAGCTTCGTGACCTTCACGATGTGCCGTATTCGGAGATTGTGAGCGTGACAGACTATCTCGAAGGGCATTCTCCATTTGAGACCAAGCACGGCGTCAAGGGCGCCCAGTTTGAGAACGTCTTGGCCGTGATGGGCAGGGGCTGGAATCGCTACAACTGGGACAAGATGCTTGCGAACGCGGCCAATCCCGATCTCGTAGCCGACAAGGATCGCAAAATGTACGAGGACAACCGCAATTTGTTCTACGTTGCCTGCTCGCGCCCGCAGAGGCGCCTTGCCGTGCTGTTCACACAGGAGCTGTCAGACATGGCAATGCAGACCGTTAGAAACTGGTTCGGCGAAGAGAATGTCCGATCGCTTCCCTTGTGAACGACTTTCCCCCCCGAGATCCTTTTGCTTAAAAAAATTCAATCGCGGAAAGCACTGTTTCCTCGGACTAATCAATTCGTGCACACTTACGCTTTCTCGGAATAGATTTTGCGCGATCAGAATTATCGAGAGGGCCAGACCGCAATCTGAAGGTGTCGGTTTTGAGAGGCGGCTCCGGAACGGCTAGTAGAATCGGATGATCAAAGTTCTATCATCGCGCATTTTCCGTTTTGGGGGTTGTCGCTCAACCGCGGGAGGTCGGCAACGGCTCAATTCCGTCGATCCTAGAGGGCTCTCCCGAACCAGATCACTCGCCCGACCACGTGGACCTCTGAGCGGTTCATGTCGCTCCAGGTCGGGTATGCGGGATTGTCGCTGGCGATCGTAATCTGCTTGCCGCCGGGTTTGATGGCGACGCGCTTCACCACAAGTGCGTCGTCGGCGCGCAGGACGTAAATCCCGTCACGAAGCCGTGATGCGTGATCGGACGCATCAACCAGTACTTCATCGCCGTCGCTGAGCGTGGGCTCCATGGAGTCGCCCATCACGCGCACGATCGACAGGCTGGCGCTCTTCGCCGACGTCAGACTTCGCAGCCAGCGCTCATCGAACCCGAAGCGTGTTCGCGCAGTCTCGCTTGCCGCCACCGCGCCAAAACCCGCAGATGCCTCGACATCGAGCACGGGGATTTCCACGAGGCCGTCCCACACGACATTAGCCGGGCCGCCGAAAACCTGCTCATCGACACCGAAAAAGCTAGCCAGGATCTTGCGGTCTTCATCGTCGAGCTTGCGGGGCGAGCCCCGCTTGATGAATTGCTGGATGTAGCTGGTATTGCGCCCTAGCAGCCTCGAGATCGAAGCATAGCCATATTTGTGCTTCTGGATCAGCCGGTCCAGCTCTTCCCTGACATTCTCCATGGTCAGTCCTCTACGTTTTCTCGTCGGGTATAGGATTCTTCCTAGACTCACGAAATCCTTCCTAGTAGGAACATAACAGGAACACAAGCAAGATGCGAGTCGAGGCGAGGAGCGATGACGTTGTTGGACCGGATCGAGATACATCTCATCCAGCACCGCATTACCGCGACACGCTTCGGCCGCCGCGCAGTCGGTGACCCGAGGTTCGTGCTCGACCTGAGATTAGGAAGGCGTCCCAGACGACGCACCCTTGAGCGGTTAAATGCCTATCTCGATCGGATCGAACGCGGCAGTGAAGACAACGGCCTTACAAGGACCGATCGTCTTCCTGCCGGTCCGCGAGCCTGTCAAAGCGGCGAGCAACCTCCTGCCACAGCCGAGCCCCGTCCTTTTCACCGGATCGAGCAAGGGCGTCTATTTTACCGGCAATGAAAGAGGGCCCGCGATCGCCGTGTGCCTTCTCGACCCATAGCGCCACGCCCCACAATTCCTGTTCTCGAGTAAGCGTCACATCAGCCAACCGACAGCGCCCGCGATCGCGAACAGCATCGCGGCCCCGATCAGCCACGCTTCGAGACCAAGTTTCCATGTGTCCGCCTCATCATGGGCGCGCTCTTTGTCGGTCTGCCAATCGCGCATCAGCACCACGACTCACGTCGGCCGGTCCAGGTGCGGGCGAGATTTTCCGATACGAGCTGATCGCCCAATGACCGGCCGCTTCGCACTATGACGCGGAGCTTGCGCCCGTACTGGTCCTCGCCGCGATTTCCGATCGGCCGCAGTTCGAACCCGCCTTCGTTGAGCAGCACCACGAGCCGATCGCGCGCACGAATTCCTCTCGCGTGTTCGGCATCGCATTTCGGCGAGGAGATCTCCGGCGTGTCGATATCGGCAATGCGGATCTTCGCGCCCTCAAGCCAGATCGTGTCGCCATCAACCACGCACGTCTTTCGGATCGTTCCGCACACGGCAAAGGTGTGCGCCGCTCTGGCTTGCGCGCTAGCTGAATTAGTCGGCCAATTCGTTCCGACGAGCCCGCCGATAGCTCCCGCCAGCAGACCACCGCCAATAAGCATCGCGAGCGAGCGGCGCTTCGTCCGCTTCTGCCGACTTAACTCCCGGCGGAAGTCGAAGATCAGCGCACCCGGTTTGCTGCCGCACAGCTTCTTTGATCTGCGCCGGAACATCATGCCGAGGCCACACAGGTCGTGATGAGGAGCGCGCGTTTCATTCTGATTGTCTGCCATCACCCCTGAAAAGAGCCAAGTTCTGCATATCGAATTTCCGAAGCTTTTGTGCTAAGATGTGGGCACCTCCTCTCCCAATTTCTTTCAGGGAGAGTGGAGATGGGCGCGCTGGTGTGCGAAGGAGATGGTCGATGAGCGATCCAGATAACTCCCGGAACCCCGGTGGCCAGGATTGGCAGGGCTTTCGCGAGGTCGATCGAGCCATCGCCGAGGACCGATTAACGGCTTACACCTGGAAGAAGACCTGGGCCGATCCCTGGGGCAGACTGAAGGTGATAGTCGTCACCCTGCTGTTTGCGGCTTTCTTGATCTACCTCGTAATTGATGAGGTGAACCGACTGAATTAAGGTCGCCATTCCTTAACACCGTCTGCCGCCTCAGCGGATGCGCCCTTTGCGTCGCGAGTCTGTCCATCGAGATAGTTCTTCAAAGTGTCGATCCGCTGTCCACCCTGCAGCTGAACCCGCTCGACGTCGTGCGCGATCTCCTCACGACCGCTTGACTGTTCAGTCAGGCCTACGCCTACGCCGCCGAGCCCGACCGAACCCCGCACATCGCCTTGAGAACTTACGTCGGGGCGTGAGACTGGCGCAAAGGAAGGCAGAACAAGCTCGTCGGCGATGTCATTATGCAACTGGTCCGCATAGCTCTCGACGAAGCGCGCCTGCAACTGCTGCCCTTGGGCGCTCATCTGAAACTCTATGTCATCGAAGTGCACCGGGCCATAATAGTCCCGGTTGGCCTCGATCTCGGCCATGCCCCACTCGCGGTAGGCCTGGCTGAGATTGAGCGATCCGGTCGCGGTGGCGCTTTCGTACCAGCTCGCCTGATTCTCGAGGCGGCTGGCAAGCTCTTCGGCGCGGCGTGCTTCAACGAT
>Ga0066644_10001002_pt1 | contig 16674 bp, 11 predicted proteins | sample CryGeyCG2114_020_FD_62735 | JGI IMG/M metagenome (GOLD analysis project Ga0066644, IMG submission 62735) | Groundwater microbial communities from aquifer - Crystal Geyser CG15_big_fil_post_rev_8/21/14_0.20 | ecosystem: Environmental > Aquatic > Deep subsurface > Groundwater | place: USA: Utah...
AAAAATGAACGAATCAACAAAAATGTATTTTAAAGATATTTTAACAGGAATAGAAAAAGAGGGACTCTACAAGAGCGAACGAATAATCACGAGTCCGCAAAAAGCAAACATAGAAGTTTCTACAGGACAAAAAGTACTTAATATGTGTGCAAATAATTATCTGGGATTGGCAAATAATCCTGAAATAATTAAAGCAGCTAAAGAAAGCTATGATAAATGGGGTTATGGTTTATCATCGGTTAGATTTATCTGCGGTACTCAACAAATTCATAAAGAACTGGAAAAAAAGATAACTGAATTTTTGGAAACAGAAGACACCATTCTTTACACATCCTGCTTTGACGCAAACGGTGGTTTATTCGAAACAATACTTACTGAAAATGATGCTGTCATAAGCGATGAATTAAATCACGCAAGTATTATTGACGGAGTCAGACTCTGTAAAGCTAAAAGATACAGATTTAAAAACAGCAATATGAATGACCTTGAAGAAAAACTAAAAGAGGCAAAAGCAGAAAATGTAAATCAAATTCTTATTGCAACTGACGGTGTCTTTTCTATGGACGGTTTTATTGCAAACTTAAAAGACATATGTGATCTTGCGGATAAATACGAAGCAATGGTAATGGTAGATGATTCACACGCTGTTGGTTTTATGGGTAAACATGGTAAAGGAACTCACGAATATAATGGTGTACTTGGCAGAGTTGATATAATTACCGGAACTCTCGGGAAAGCTCTGGGTGGTGCAAGCGGAGGATATACAAGTGGAAGAAAAGAAATTATCGATATGCTTCGTCAGCGTTCAAGACCATATTTATTTTCAAATACAGTTGCTCCAAGTATTGTTGCTGCATCATTAAAAGTTTTAGAGATGTTAAGTTCAACAACAGAGTTAAGAGATAAGTTAGAAGAAAACACAAAATATTTCCGCACAAAAATAAGCGAAGCCGGTTTTGATATTAAAAAAGGTGAACACCCTATTGTTCCAATTATGTTGGGTGATGCGGTTCTTGCTCAAAATATGGCTTCAAAATTATTAGAAAAAGGTGTGTATGTTATCGGTTTCTTTTATCCCGTTGTTCCTAAAGGTACAGCAAGAATAAGAGTTCAGATTTCTGCTGCACACACCAAAGAAGATCTGGATTTTGCGATCAATGCCTTTAAAGAAGTTAAAAATGAAATGGGTGTTTAATTCTTATATCGATTATGAAAAGAGTTGCTCTTTATCGAGGTGATATAACCAAATTAGAAGTTGATGCAATTGTTAATGCTGCAAATACAACATTATTAGGTGGGGGTGGTGTTGATGGAGCAATACATAGAGCTGCCGGACCAAAATTACTTAAAGAATGTAAAAAATTAGATGGATGCCCTACAGGAATTGCTAAAATTACAAAAGGTTATAATTTACCTGCTAAATATGTAATCCATACCGTGGGGCCAGTTTGGAAAGGAGGTAAACATAATGAAGAAAAATTACTTGCCGGCTGCTATAGAAATTCTTTAAAAATAGCTGAAGAAAATAAAATTACAAGTATTGCCTTCCCTGCAATAAGCACGGGTGTTTATCATTTTCCAACAGAACTTGCTGCAAAAATAGCTGTTAAGCAAATAAAAAAATTTTTTGTTAAAAATGATATTTTAGAAAAAATTATTTTTGTATGTTTTGATGAAAAGACTTATCAAGCATATGATAAATATTTAAAATAAAAAATGCCCTTCAACAAAGAAGAGCATTTTAACAATATTAATTATCTGCCAATAACAAAACCAATATTCAATCCATACCAAGAATAAGTAAACCCATTACTTGAAATACTCTGATATTTAGCATTGATATCTAAATTGCTAAACCTTACTCCTATGGATGGCGACCAAATAAACTTAGATTGAGAATCAGAAAGAGGTGTATTGTCATTTAATATAGCCATTCCAAGAGCACCGCCAAAATATAATGTAACTATTCCACCAGGAGTACCAAAGAAATATTTAATACCTCCCATTAAAGGAATAATAGAGTTGTTATAATCTGTATTTGAAATAGTCCATCTGTTATAACCTGTGGATACAAAGAAAGTAGGGCCTACCAAAGGGACATTGAATTCTGCATCAATTGAACCCCCATATCCAACATCGTTAGAGTTTTTAAAATCTCCCGTTGGTATCTGAACACCACCATTGATAACAGCTTTTACCTGAGCATTTGCTGAATTAAATCCAACAAAAAAAAAGCACAATGCAAAAAGAGCAATATATTTTTTCATTTTCACTCCTTTATTATAAATTAATTATTAATTGATATATCTCATTTAGATTTATATGCAATATATTATCTTAAGAAGATAATTGCTACACCTCCTACTGCCATAAAAGTACCTATAATAATCTTCCAAGTAAATTTTTCTTTGTGCAGATATTTAGACATTGGTAACATTATAACAGGAACAGTTGCCATAATTGTAGATGCAATTCCTATCTTAGTATATTTTATAGCTAATAGACTCAATGTAATTCCAAGGAAGGGACCAAACACAGTGCCAACAACAGTAAATAAAAATGCTTTTGGATCATTTAAATAAAGTTTTATTGGGTTTTTATATTTCCTAAAAATAATAGTTACAGGCAAAATAAATAATACTGAAGCGAATACTCTCACAAATGTTGCAACAAATCCATTAAGTTCACCTGAGTTAAAAGCTTCCTTTGCAAAAACTAAGCCTATCGCCTGTCCTGCCGCACCTAACAAACCTAAAATAATTCCAATTTTAGTAATTTTATATTTAGTGTTGAGAGAGTTGTCACTATTTAGTACAACTAAAATTATTCCTGAAATAGTTATCGCTATTCCAACTATAGCTGTCAAGCCTATACTTTCATTTAAAAAAATAAATGCAAGAATCGTACTTATGATCGGAGCTGTAGACATTAGCAACATACTCAAGCGCGCGCCAATATTTTTGTAAGCACTAAAAAGAAAAGTATCTCCAATCACAATTCCAATTATTCCGCTTACAACTAGATATTTGAACTGATACCCTGAAATAGAATAATCAAAATTAAAAACAAGAATTGTTAAAGAAAGAAATACTGAAGCTAAAATTACCCTATTAACATTTAGTTGAATTGAACCTACTCTTTGGGCTGCTTCGGCAAATGAAAAAGAACCACCCGACCATGAGATTGCAGTTAACAGAGCAAAAAATTCACCGAGAAATATCATAAATAATTTTTGTTGTAATTAGAAAAATGTCATCTTAATTAAAGGTGACATTTTAAATTAACTTGGTTTATTAAAAGATTTGTTATTCTCCATAATTAAGAGCACTTAAACCCGGATAGATTGCAGCATCGTCAAGTTCTTCTTCAATCCTTAAAAGCTGATTATATTTTGCAATTCTGTCTGTGCGGGATGCAGAGCCGGTTTTAATTTGTCCTGTTCCCATTGCAACAGCAAGATCAGCAATTGTTGTATCTTCAGTTTCTCCACTGCGATGACTAATAACATTTGTATAACCTGAACCTTTTGCCATATCAATTGCTTCAATTGTTTCTGTAAGTGTTCCAATCTGATTTAATTTTATAAGAATGGAATTGGCTACTCCCGTTTCAATTCCTTTTGCTAATCTATCAGTATTTGTAACAAAAATATCATCACCAACTAATTGAATTTTATCTCCCATTTGTTTTGTCATTAATTGCCATCCGTCCCAATCATCTTCAGCAAGTCCGTCTTCAATTGAATAAATAGGATATTGTCTTACCCAATTTTCATAAAACTCAATCATTTGTGCAGCTGTCTTTTCTGATTTATCTGATTTAAAGAATTGATAAACTTTTTTGTCTTTCAAAAACATTTCACTTGATGCAGGATCAAGTGATAATCCAATATCTTCACCCGGTTTATAACCTGCTTTAGTAATTGCTTCAAGTATTACCTCAATTGCTTCTTCATTTGATTTTAAATTAGGAGCAAAACCTCCTTCGTCACCAACGGCAGTATTATATCCTTTTTTTGATAGGACAGATTTTAATGAATGGAAAGTTTCTACTCCCATACGCAAAGCTTCTCTAAAACTTTCAGCCCCAATAGGCATTATCATAAATTCTTGAATATCAACATTGTTATCAGCGTGTTTACCTCCATTTAAAATGTTCATCATCGGTACAGGTAAAATTCTTGCATTTATCCCACCTATATATCTATAGAGTGGTAACTCTAAAGTTTCTGCAGCTGCTTTAGCAACTGCCAATGATACACCAAGTGTTGCATTAGCACCTAAATTAGATTTATTTTCTGTTCCGTCTAATGAGATAAGTAGTTGATCAATTTCATTTTGTTCTACGGAATCCATATCTATCAATTCGTCTGCAATTTTGTCATTTACATTTTCAACAGCTTTTAAGACACCTTTTCCGTTATATCTTGTTTTATCTCCGTCTCTTAGTTCAACAGCTTCATGTTCCCCTGTTGATGCACCGCTTGGTACAGCTGCTCTGCCTATTACACCGCTCTCTAAAAGTACTTCTACTTCTAATGTGGGATTACCGCGGGAATCTAATATTTCTCTTCCTAAAACATCTACTATAGTTGTCATTATTATTTCTCCTCAATTACATTTTTTTCAATTTAATATATCAAATATACAAAGATATTTTGAAATCTTATTTTGATATTATTAACTAATATAAGATTAACATATCTTTAGTTTTTCAGAATTAAAATTTTTATGGAAAAAAATTTAAAAGCATATTTTGCATGGATAACCATCTGTATTATTTGGGGAACTACTTATCTTGCAATTAAAGTAGGTGTAACAGATCTGCCTCCTTTCCTTTTTGCCGGATTCAGATGGGTAATTGCTGGACCTATATTTTTAGGCATCCTTTTATTAAAAGGGTATAAGCTACCAGATAAAAAAGACTATAAACATATTGCAATTGTAGGTATTGCTTTGATAGGCTGGGGAAATATTCTGGTTGTAATTGGTGAACAATATTTGCCGAGCGGAATTGCAGCTATTTTAATTACCACATTACCGTTTTGGATTGTTGGCGGTGAAGCCTTACTTCCACAAGGACCAAAAATAAATAAATTAATTAGTTCCGGATTAGTGTTGGGTGTTTGTGGTGTAATTATAATTTTTGGGGATGACTTGAATAATATTTTAGGCAGTAATATTATTTTAGGAATAATTGCTTTATTACTTGCTGTTATGGGCTGGGCATTTGGAACAATTTATTCAAAATATAAAACAATAAATGCTTCACCGTTAGTAAGTGCATCTTTGCAAATGATAATTGCAGGTTCTCTTCAGGTTATAATAGGATTTAGTCTGGGAGAACTACCTCGCTTTATTTTTAATCAAAATAGTTTTTTAGCTTTTGCATACCTTACATTATTCGCATCAATACTTGGTTACGGATCCTATATTTATGCAATAAAACATCTGCCATTATCATTAGTTTCAACTTATACATATATAAATCCAATTATAGCTTTATTTTTAGGCTGGTTAATTTTAAATGAAGAATTAAATATTAATACAATATTTGGTTCTGTTATTATTATTATTGCAGTGGCTTTGGTAAGAAGAGGTAATAGATCAAAAACGAAAAGTATTGCTAAAAAATTTATTTAGCCAAGATCATTTTTTTTGTGGAAACAAAATCACCAATTGTAAGTCTGTAAAAATAAACCCCACTTGGTAAAGGTCTTCCGTCCATCTCTGCATTAAACATTACTTCATAAGTTCCTGCAGGTTTTTCGCGGTTTACTAATAATGCTACTTGATTGCCTAAAACATTAAATACTTTTAAAGTTACAAAGCCGGCATTTTTTACATTGTATCTTATTCTAGTTGTTGGATTAAACGGGTTGGGATAATTCTGATCCAAAGCAAAATCTTCAGGAATTACTTCTTCATCATCGTATATAGATGTTGGGGTATAATTGGATGCATTAAAAGCATTTATTATTCCCCAGCCGTAATTATTATCAGGATTGTTTGCTCTAGAGGCTGTCATTCTCAATGCCTCCCTTATTTGCATTGGCGACCATGAAGGATTTTTTTGTAATATTAATGCAGCTACACCTGCAGTTATAGGACAACTAAATGAAGTACCATCATTTGTAAAATAACCTGTAATAGCACCTGGTGTAGAACTAATAATTGAAACAATTTTTCCACCAGCAACAACATCAGGTTTAATCCTTCCATCAGCAGTTGGTCCCCTGCTACTAAAACTAGCTATTGTACCAGCAGGAATTTGATTATTGTCTTTAACATAAACAGCTCCAACTGCAATTACACTGTCTCCATCAGCCGGAGCACCTAATGTATTTTCTCCAGGTGCAGGAATACCGCCGTTACCGGCAGAATTGACAACAACTACACCTTTGCTCGCAAGCATATCAGCAGCTTTTGTAATTATAGTTGTGTTCCCATCCATATCCGATGAAGTATAATCAGTAAAACCAAATTGAAATCCATCTCTATATCCAAGTGAAGTTGATGTAATATCTACACCACCTAAAGCTTCTGTCCATTCTGCGGCAGCAAGCCAATTATCTTCTTCAATAGGTGATTCACTGTCTGTGTTTTCAGTTTTTGCAAGAATGAAATTAGCATTAAATGCCGGACTTACATATGTTCCATCTTTAAAACCACCAATTAAAGCTAATGTATATGAACCATGTGAACCGTCACCTGAATCTGATTGATTAGTAACAGTTGTATCATTATTAACAAAATCCCAAGTTGCAATTATATTAATATTATTAAAAACTTCGTGTGAAAGATTACTAAAACCTGCATCCATTACAGCAATTGTTATTCCTGTACCAGTAAAACCTGCATTATGTAATGATGGAACATTTACTTGGCTCATTTGATCTTGTGTATATCCATAAGTATACGCTTGATCTGATATTTTATTTTGTTTAAAATAATTATTAAAATTATCTATTTTTTTAGGTTTCTCAATTTTTCTGTTAGCTTTAAATTTTGCAACAAGATCCAATTTTTTTACAAACTTCAAATCTGCAATTTTATCTAAATCTACTTTTTTTATAAAAGCAGAAACTCCGTTAAACCATTTTGTTTTGTGTTTAATTTTTATTCCAAGTTTTTCTAATTGTTTAATATAATCTTCATTTACTGGAATGTCTGATTCGTCAATCAATGGTTTGGCTTTGTAATATTTTGCTCTGCGTGCCAATGATTTGGGACTTACGGCCAAACTTGGTTTTTCAAAATATTTATTTAATGATTTTCCTTTATCTGTAAAATATATCCACACTAATTCGGTTTCATTATCTTCTAATTGTGATATTTTTTCGCTTAATCTGGTTGTAATTTTATCTTGTTTATTTTGAGGATAAATTAAAGAAATTGAGAAAAAGCAAGTAAATGCTACTAAAATGGGGATTCTGTATTTATAATTATTTTTGAGCATATAGGAATATATAAATCTTTTTGTTATTTCAAAATGTAAAAGGGATAAGAATTAACTTTTAAACATAATTTTATTGAAAATTGTTCCTTTAATAACCTTTTATAAATATTGTATTTAACATAATGAAATAATAATTATTTTTATTTTAATCCCAGTTCTTTACACATTCTATAAAAATTTGAACGGGCAAGACCAAGCTTTTGAGCAGCTTTAGCATCTGATTTTGATATTTTACGAACAAACTGAAAATATTTTATCCTCATATTCTTTTCGAAATCTTTTAACGGAAGCAAATCATAACTTGACCACATTTTTTCGTAATCATCTTTTATTGAACGTATGGGCTGTTTGTTTAGTAATAAATTATTAACACTATTAGCTGAAATATTTGTTTCGCAATTAAGAAGAAGCCGTTGAATTAAATTTTTTAATTCTCTTATATTCCCTGGCCATTCATACTTAGTAAAAAATTCTATTGCATCAGATTCTATGCCAGGAATCTTTTTTCCCATTTCATTAGAATATAATTTAATGTAGTGATTAATAAGGATGGGAATATCTTTTATTCTATCTTTTAGGGGTTTAATAAAAATTGGAATTACATTTAATCTATAAAATAAATCTTCTCTAAAATTTCCTTTATTTACTTCTTCTATAAGATTTTTATTTGTGGCAGCAATAATTCTAACATTTATTTGTATTCTTTTTGTTCTGCCAATTTTTTCAATTTCACCTTCCTGTAGTACTCTTAATAATTTTACCTGAGCATTCTTTGACAGTTCACCAACTTCATCTAAAAATATTGTACCATTGTTTGCAATTTCAAAAAGACCTTTCTTATTTGAATAAGCATTTGTAAAAGCTCCTTTTTCATACCCAAAAAGTTCACTTTCTATCAATTCATTAGGTATACTGCCACAGTTTATCGGTACAAATTTTTCATATTTTCTGTTACTTTTATAATGAATATTATTTGCAACAAGTTCTTTGCCTGTTCCTGAAGCACCGGAGATTAAAATATTTAAATCGGTTTCACTATATTTTTTTATTTCTTCAATTAAATTTTTGGTTGATTGTGATTCTCCGATAATTATTTTTTTCTCAAGAATTGAGTTTATGTTTTGATTTAATTTTTTATTAACCGTTATTGTTTTTAACTCAAGCTCGCGTTTCTCATAAGCGTTAAAAATACTCATAATAAAATCAGTGGGTTGATAAATGTAATCTTCTATATCGCTTGGATATTTTGTACAATACCAAAAAGCACCTGAATGAATTAAAGAATTTGCAAACTCAAAATCAGTTATTTCTATTGTCATTTTTGTTATAACAATTATTTGTAATGCATTATCAATTTCTTTTATTTTTTTTATAAGTGTTTCTCCTCTAAGCGCACCGGCTATTTGATAATCCAAAATTACAATATCATAATTATCCTGAAGATTTTTCAATAACTCTAATGCTGCATTACCGTTTGAAACAATATTTTTAAGATGAAGTTTATCCTGATAAAAATTAATAGTGTTTCTTACACGCATAACATCAAACTCTTCATCTTCAATAAGTAAAATATTAATCTTTTTCATATTTTGTAATATAGCTTTATTTATGAATTAACCGGTATAAAAATATCAAATTGACTTCCTTTAGGTTGCAAATTTTGCGCATCAATTGTCCATCCGCATCTTTTACTAATTTCATATGAAATATAACACCCATAACCGCTGTTATTTTCACCCGGTTTTGATGTAATATTTTCAAGAAATAATTTTTTAATTCCTTTCTCATTTTCTTCAAGAAAATTAGGTAGAATTCCATTACCATCATCGCTAACTGTTATTTTAATAATTTTTTTTACTGAATCATATTCCGTCTTTACTGTAATTAATATTTTATTATCATGAGAATGGTCTATACTGTTTTGAATAAGTGGTTCAAAAACTTCCCATACAGCAAATTCATTTATATGGATAATTGGAATTTTTGTATCAAGCTGAAGATTAAATCCAAACATTTCTGATTTGCTTGTTATTCTTAGAAATATATTATCTATTATAAACTCCAAAACTTCATTTATATTAGTTTTAAAAGCAATGTTTCTTAAAGTATTTAATGGAGTTTCAAACCATTTCATATTATAGATTACTCTCGAAACAAAATTTGAATACTTAAGAACCCGGTATTTTACAACATTATTGGATAAACCATTTATTTTTTTTAAGTCTTCTTTAATAAACCCCATCACCTTTTCTGCCTTATGGTGTGCATGATAGATCCTTTTTGTAAAATGAGATTCCTTTTCGTGTTCAATTTGCTCCTTAATATGTTTTTCTCTTTCAATAAAAAACATTTCTTGAACTCTATCTCTTTCTTTAAGAGAGTAAGAAGTTATATAATAAATTACAAGCAGTCCTAATAATATAATTGAAGAATATATAAATGATGATGCATCAAGACTTGAAGTAAATTCATCTGTTAAGAATGAAAAATCGGGTTTGTTTTTCATGTAAAGTGCACCAAGAAATTCTCCCTTAGGTATAAAAGGAACAAATATATTTATAATTTCATTACTTTCAATTTTACTATAAATCTGTTCATTTTTTTTAAAGTTATTGCTTATATCAGAAAATAATTTTAATGCATTAGTATGTGAATAACTTGATTCAATTTCTCCGAAATTATTTGATATAAAATTAAATAATGCTTTCCCGTTATCAATTGCAATTATATCATTATTGTTTCTTATAAAAAACAGACATACCTCTTGAACATTTTTTTGAAGCAGTTGTTGATTAAAAATTATATCAAATGATTGAATAATTCTTCTTTTTTCTTCTACATTATTAAATATTTTTAATGTATAAAAATTATCAACCAAAAGTTCTAAGGAAGTTGATGTTAAGTTTGCTAATCTTTCGGCTGAATCCTGTTGATACCATTTTTGTGTTTTTAAAAGAAAATCATTTAGTGATTTTTTTTGGAAAAAAGATATTAATATTTGTGTAACAATAAGGATTATTAATACGAATATAATATGCTTAAATCCAAATCTATGTGAATTGTGTATGGTAAATATTTTTTTCAATTCAGAAAATTGTCCTGTTTGTTTTTATTAAGTTAGTAGCTTCATTTAATGCTGCCTTTGTAGTAATTTCACCTTTAATTGCTTTTCTGATATAGTAAGAAATAATATCAGATATTCTTGTATAATCTTCTAATTGTGGGCGATGAACTCCGTATTTTTGAATTTCATTTATATAATTAAGCTCAGGAAATTTTTTAAGATAAAGTGTGTCTTCATAAAACTTTTTTAGTGCAGGAAGATATCCGCCTTCTTCATAATGAATTTTTTGTGATTGTTCTGAAATGATAAACTTTAAAAATTTTATAACCTGTTTCCTTTTAGAAGTATATTTTGAGACCATTAAGTTCCATCCCCCTATTGTATAAGCAGGTTTAGTTCCTTCAAAATGAGGCAGGGCAGCTTTTAAAAGATATTTAGTTTTTGAATAATCCTGATAAAGATTTTTATTGTCTTTACTAAAATTAGGCCAACCTCTAAAAAAGATACCATCTTTTTTTAAAAAGTATTCATAGCCATTATTTTCATTAAAATTTATTACTTCAGGTGGACTGATTTTTTCTATCCTAACAAAATTAACTAAGGTAGTTAAAGCTTTTTCGCTTTCTGGTAGAGTTAAATCAAAATTATGTTTACTAAAAAATTTTCTGTTTTGAGATAATACGAGTTCTATATAAGAACAAACCAATCCTTCATAATCTTCTGCAGAAAATATATAAAAGGGATTTTTATAATTCTTGATTTTTTTAGATACATTAATAAATTCTTTCCAAGTGATTGAATTTTTTAATTTAGATTCTATCTTTTTATAATTTAGAAATTTTTTTAATAAATCACTTCTGTAATAAAGTATGCCTATATCAAAATAATATGGGACTGCAACTAAACTTGAATCATTATAAAAACATGAGACAATTGCATCATGTAAAAATTTTTCTCTTTCTGTTTTAGAAAAATATTCACCCAAGGGTAGGCACCATTTTGCAAATCTCTTCACCCAAATTACATCAACTTCCATAATATCCATTCTATCACTTTTACTTCTTAATGAACGTGTAAGAAGTTCTTTTCTATCATTAGTGCTGAATGTTTTAAAAGAAAGATCAATTGGTATTACTTTTATTTTACCGCTATTAATTTTGTTAAATCTATTTATTATTTTTTTATGAGCATGTGATATATTTGCAGCAAAATAAATTTCGTTAACATTTTGTTCTTTATTTATATTTTTATTTAGAGGTATAAAAAAATAAAGCTCAATTATAATTACTGTTATTATAACTAATGTGGCAATTACAAAATAAAAGGCAGATGTGTTTTTATACTTTAAAAAAATATTATTTAATCTACTCATTTAAAATATACCTCAGATTAATATTTATCCTATAAAATTTTTACTATATACTATATTATAAAATTAAAAAGTAATCTATAAAATATCTTATAAAAATTCTTCTTAAATAAACTTTAATTTTCATGTCTTTATTTTTGGTTATTATTTTAGTAACAGTTGTTATTAAATAAATAACATAAAAAAATAAGTAATTTAGGTTTCCTTTCAAATCTTAAATATAACAATATCTTTTTGGTTGGCTCAATAATTGTAAAATCAGTTTTCTATAACTTCTATCTTTTTAACTATTTTCTAAATGTATGAATTTTTCCTGTTCAGTTAAATTGAATTATAATCTATTATCACATTTTTTATTTTAAATAAATTTAAACTAACTAAAATAAATCGGAGGATTTATGTTTAAAACAAATACTATTGCGAATAAATATTTCTTTGTTTTCTTTCTTATGCTGCTTGTTGGCTTTTGTTCAACAACTTTTGCACAAGGAAATATTAAAGGTAAAGTAACTGATTCTAAAGGAAATGGTTTACCTGGAGTTAATATTTTCCTGTTAAATACAACAATAGGAGCTGCTTCTGATTTTGACGGAAACTATCAAATTCAGTCTATTCCATCAGGTACATATACATTAAGGGCAAGTGCCGTTGGTTATAAGACAACAGAATTTAGTATCACAATTAGCGGCATAGAAACTTTAGAACAAAACATTTCATTAGCAGCAGATGTTTTGCAAATGGAAAAAGTAGTAGTTACAGGTACTCCAGGTGGTTCAGGTATAAGAAAGAAAGATGCAAGCTTTTCAATAACAACAATTTCCCCACGAGATATGGATCAATTATCACCTTCTAGTACTGCAGCTGCTTTAGATTTAGTACCTGGTGTTTGGTCAGAAAGTTCTGGTGGTGTAGCTGGTGCAAATATTTTTGTAAGAGGCTTACCATCGTCAGGTGATGCACCTTTTGTTACAATGTCTATAAATGGGGCTCCAATATATGGTACTCAAACACTTTCATTTTTTGAGCAAAGTAGCATATTCCGCATTGATGAAACTGTTGGATTTACAGAAGCTTTAAGAGGTGGACCAAGTTCAGTGTTTTCAAACGGTGAATCTGGTTTAACTACTAATTTTAATCTTATAAAAGGAACTGATCAAGTACTTGGTAAAGTTAAATATACTACAACAGGCTATAATCAACAAAGAATAGATGCTGTTTTAAGCGGACCTTTTTCTGAAAAATTATATTATATGGTTGGTGGTTATGTAACTACTTCGCCTGGTATAAGAAATGCTGAATTTAATTCTGAAAATGGTGTGCAATTCACTATGCAACTTACTAAAGTTTTTGATAAAGGAGTAATTAATGGTTTTGCCAGATTAACTAATGATCATGGACAATGGATTTTGCCTATGGCATTAGGAACCGGTAACGAACCAGGAACATTTTCTCCTTTAGGTAATGCAACTCGCTTTAGAACATTAAGAATAAATACTCAAGGTGATAGTGTACATTATGATTTTTCAGATGGAAGAGGATGGAAAGGTATTGTAAGTGGATTAAATTTTGATTACCAATTAGGTGGTGGGTGGACAGCTCGTGATAATCTATCATTTACTTCCGGTAATGCCAATACATTGGGATTTGTTCCAAATGGTAGTCCTATGAGAGTAACTGATTTATTAACTAAAATCGGAAAAACCTCAATAAGTACTATTGGTGGAAAAACACTTACTTCAGGTTATGTTCAAAGTTACGGTCATTGGGTAGTTGAAAAACAACTTGAATCTATTACTAACGATATAAGTTTAACAAATCAAGTTAAAAATCATAAAATAACTTTAGGTGCATTTCAATCATTCTGGTCTTCTAAAGATTTTTGGACGCTCGGTAATCACATATTAGTTCAAAATATTACAAATGGTGATGTTATTAAAGATATTTCACCGGATAGTGTTGCAGGAAGTTGGAACTATGGAATTAATGAATCAGGAGATGCAAGAATATTTGCTGTTTATGCAGGCGATTCATGGCAGGCAACAGATAAACTTAGATTTGATTTTGGAGCCCGTTATGATTTTTTTAACTTAAATTTTACATTAGATGCCGGTGCATTTCCAGATGGAACAACAGATAAAATTGCTAATCTGGATGGCAAAAATTGGTCAGGGACCGGAGCTATTAATTATGCTATAAATCAAAATGTTGGAATTTTTGCCCGAGGATCAAAAGGAAATTTATTTCCTATGTTCGATCAAATTAGGGATGGTGATTTATACAACTTAGAAGACGGAGAACAAATTAGAGATGCGGGTGGTAATGTTTTAAGTGTAAATGGATCTGTAAAACCTAATTTATTCAATCAATATGAAGTAGGTGTAAAAATTGATCAAGAATTTTACAGTTTCTTTGTTACAGGTTTCGTTAATACAGTGGAGATTTTTGACGGTGATGTAGGTGCAACAAGAGTAGCAGCACTATTAAAAACAAGAACAATAGGTACAGAAATAGATGCAGGGTTAAATGTTGAAAGGTTTAGATTAAATATTATTGCAACTTTTCAAGATGGAAAAATAACAGAATCTGTTAAAGCTCCAACTACTGTGGATAATAAGATATGGCGCCAGCCAGCAGTACAATTTAGAATAGCACCAAGCTATGATTTTAAGTTTAGTGAAAATGTTTTTGGTTCAATTTATGGTGCGTATAGATTTGTTGGTAAAAGATGGAATGACAGAGATAATTCTTATCAATTGGATTCCTATTCTAAGTTAGATGCTGGTATTAATATAACTACATCAGGTGGTTTAACGTTTAATTTAAGCGGGGATAATTTAAATGATTCTCAAGGACTTACTGAGGGAGATCCAAGAGATCCTACATCTACAAATGGTCGCCCAATTCTTGGTCGTTCAGTTAGATTTTCTATCGGGGTTAATTTCTAATTTATTTTTAAAAGAACCTTGCATATCAATATGCGGGGTTCTTTTTAACTAAAATGTTATCTCTATAATCAAATTTTTTACTAATTAACATTAAATAAAGAAATATGAAATCTTTAGGTATTAGGGTTGCATTATACGTTAATTATTTTGTGTTCGCAATCCTTTTAAATACTGTTGGTATAGTTATACTTCAGGTTATTAATGATTATAATGTAAACAGAATTACAGCAGGAAGTCTTGAAGCATATAAAGATTTTTCTATAATGATTTTATCATTTTTTGTTGCTTCGTACATACCTAAATTAGGATATAAAAGATCTATGCTGGGAGGACTTTTTGCTGTTAGTTTAATTAGTATAGTTGTTGCCTTGGTTCATCATTATTGGATTACTCCTTTATTATATATAGTTACAGGGGCAAGTTTTGCTTTTATAAAAGTTTCTGTGTATTCAACAGTAGGGCTTATTACAAAAAGTCAAAAAGAACATACTTCTTTTATGAATATTCTGGAAGGTGTTTTTCAAATAGGATCATTAGTAGGCCCAATTATTTTCAGTTTTATGATAGGTTTTAGTAAATGGACTGATACCTATTGGATAATTGCAATATTAACTTCTTTAGCTTTATTATTAATGTTTTTTACCAATTTAAATGAAGGCAGTATTAAAAGTGATGTTGAAAAAACTAATATATTAAGTATGTTAAGATTGTTAAAAAAATCTGCAGTTTGGTTATTTGTAATTTGTGCTTTTTTATATGTAATGATTGAACAAAGTTTAAATACATGGTTACCTACTTTTAATAAAGAAATTTTTAATTTAACTGAATCTCAAACTGCAGGTTTACTTGCTTTTTATCCTGGTTCCATTGCATTAAGCAGACTTTTAGCCGGTTATTATTCAAAATATATAACTTGGTTGAAAAGTCAATTAATATTACTTTCAGGAGCTTTTATAATAATAGCTACAATTCTCTTTATTACATCAGATTATCAACTAACACAAAGTACAATGTCTAATAATTTTACACCCTTAGCAATAATAATTTTGTTTACCGGATTTTTTATTGGTCCAATTTATCCCACAATTGTGTCAATAATTTTAAACAAGACTGAAAAAGTTAAACAAAGTTCAATGACTGGTTTGATAGTTGTTTTTTCAGCACTAGGTGGTACATCAGGATCTTTAATTATTGGATTTCTTTCTCAAAATTATTCGGTTCATACTGCATTTTATTTCCCTCTAATTCCAATTACATTATTGGGTATGCTATTATTCCCATATAAAAAACTAACTGATAAGTTAGGTTATGAAGCTGTAAAATAATTAAAGTAAAATTTATGAAGGTTTATTTTGATGTTGAAAAAAATCTAAGAGTATTAATTTCTCAGGAAGATACTAATAATGATAAAAAAATAACAATTGAAGATAAAGGGCAAAAAGTTTTTAAACTTATAAGTATTGATAATCATCAATATGAAATTTGCGGAACATATTATCTCTCAATCCTCCTTCAAGAACTATACTTAGCAAAAGAATCGGGGAAAAAAAAAGTAATGTTAACCGATAAGATTTTGTTTCAATCTCCATTAGATCGTGCATCGTATTTAATTAAAAATTATTTTTGGGATGGGTTAACTAGAGCCATAGATGAAAATAATATTGAAAATGCAATTAAAGATTCTAAAATAAAGCAAGATAAAAATTATATTTATGTCCCTTTTACTGATAAACTTGCTTATAAATATTTTAAAAAATTAGAAAGAAAAAAACCCAAGCTAAAATTATCTGTAAAAAAATTACCAGAATTATTAAACGAAAATATTTTTCATAAAATAA
>Ga0066644_10001012_pt1 | contig 16561 bp, 13 predicted proteins | sample CryGeyCG2114_020_FD_62735 | JGI IMG/M metagenome (GOLD analysis project Ga0066644, IMG submission 62735) | Groundwater microbial communities from aquifer - Crystal Geyser CG15_big_fil_post_rev_8/21/14_0.20 | ecosystem: Environmental > Aquatic > Deep subsurface > Groundwater | place: USA: Utah...
AGAAGCGGGCGAGGACACCACGGGGGGCTATCACCCGCATGAAAGCCCGCTGACGATGCTCATTCCGCTCGGCGTTCTGTCGATCGGGGCGGTGCTGGCGGGGCAGGTCTTCGCGCCCACCTTCCTCGACGACGCGACATTCTGGGGCAACTCGATCTTCTACAACGAGCCGCTGATCCACGCGATGCACGGCGTGCCCTACCTGGTGAAATACGCCGCCTTCATTGTGATGGTGCTCGGCCTGTTCATCGCCTGGTATGCCTATATCAAGAACACCGACGTTCCGGCGAAGACCGCCGAGCAGCTCGGCCCGGTCTACCGCTTCCTCTACAACAAGTGGTATTTCGACGAGCTCTACCACTACCTCTTCGTGGTGCCGGCCTTCTGGCTCGGCCGCCAGTTCTGGAAACTCGGCGATATCGGCACGATCGATCGCTTCGGCCCCAACGGCGTTGCCTGGGTGGTCGAGAAGGGCTCCGTCGGTGCCCACAAGTTCCAGACCGGATATCTCTATAGCTATGCGCTGGTGATGCTCCTCGGGCTCGTCGCCGCGATCACCTGGGTGCTGTTCTGATGGAGTTCCCCATCCTTTCGCTGATGCTTGCCGTCCCGCTGGTCGGCGCAATCGCCTGCCTGTTCCTCGGTGCGCAAAACGCGCGCATGACCGCTCTGGTGGCCACTCTGTCCAACCTCGCGCTCGGCATCGTGCTGTGGCTCAACTACGATATCGGCGGCGCGCAGTGGCAGTTCGTCGAACGCGCAGAGATCTTCGCGGGCTTCAGCTATGCGCTCGGCATCGACGGGATCGCGCTGATGCTGATCATGCTCAGCGTCTTCCTGATGCCGATTTGCATCCTCGCAAGCTGGGATGCAATCGAGAAGCGCGTCGGCGAATACATGAGCGCCTTCCTGCTGATGGAAGTGCTGATGATCGGCGTGTTCGCCGCGCAGGACATGTTCCTGTTCTACATCTTCTTCGAGGCCGGCCTCATCCCGATGTATCTCATCATCGGCGTGTGGGGCGGCGATAACCGCATCTACGCCTCGTATAAGTTCTTCCTCTACACGCTGCTCGGCTCGGTCCTGATGCTGATCGCGATGATGTGGATGGTGAACGAGGCGGGCACCACCGACATTCCGACGCTGTTGAACTACGATTTCGAGCCACAGGCGCAGACTTGGCTGTGGCTCGCCTTCTTCGCCAGCTTTGCAGTGAAAATGCCGATGTGGCCGGTCCACACCTGGCTGCCCGACGCACACGTCCAGGCGCCGACCGCCGGTTCGGTGATCCTCGCCGGCGTGCTGCTGAAGCTCGGCGGTTATGGCTTCATCCGCTTCAGCCTGCCGATGTTCCCCGAAGCGAGCGAACAGTTTGCCTGGCTCGTTTTCATCCTCTCGATGGTGGCGGTGGTCTACACCTCGCTCGTCGCGCTGGTGCAGCACGACATGAAGAAGCTGATCGCCTATTCTTCGGTCGCGCACATGGCGATCGTGACGGTCGGCCTGTTCGCCTTCAACGCGCAAGGTATCGAGGGTGCGATGATGGTCATGCTCGGTCACGGCCTCGTCTCGGGCGCGCTGTTCCTCTGCGTCGGCGTGATCTACGACCGGCTGCATACTCGCGAGATCGCGCGTTACGGCGGACTTGCGATCAACATGCCCAGATACGCGCTGTTCTTCATGCTCTTCACCATGGCCTCGGTCGGCCTGCCCGGAACGAGCAACTTCGTCGGTGAATTCCTCGCGCTGGCGGGGATCTACCAGGTCTCGACCTTCGTGACGCTGGTCTGCACCACGGGCATCATCCTTGGCGCCGCCTATATGCTCTATCTCTACCGCCGCGTGGCCTTCGGCGAACAGAAGAACGCCGATGCGGCGGCCATGCCCGACCTCAACGCCCGCGAATGGGCCATGCTCGCCCCGATCGCAGCCGCCGTGCTGTGGATGGGCATCTATCCGGAAAGCTTTCTTGCCCCCATGCGTCAGGACATTGCCGCACTCGAGGCCCGCATCGCGCGCGCCGCGCCCGATTACGATGCCGACAATGTAATCGGCACCCCGCGCGAGCATAATGCGAACTTCGTCGCACCCGCGCATGGCGAAGAGCACGATGCCGAGGGAGCGCACTGATGTCCTACGCAACCTCGCTCTACCTAACCGGGGCCGAAGTCGGCCTGTCACTGACCGGGCTCGTGCTGCTGCTGGTCGCCGCCTGGGGCGGGAGCAAATCCGCACGCCTGGTGACGATTGTCAGCGTCGCCGCGCTGATCGGCGCCGCGATCTTCAGCGTCGGCCTGTTCGATCGCGCGGGCAGCGAAGTCGCGGGCCGCGCCTTCGGTGACCTCTACCGCGCCGATGCCTTCGGCAGCTTCGCCAAGATCCTCATCTATCTCGCGGCTTCGGCGGTGCTGGTGGTGACCCCGCGCTTCTTTGGCCAGTCGGGCAGCTACCGCGCCGAATATCCGGTGCTGATGGTGTTCAACGCGGTCGGCATGGGGATGATGGTCTCCGCCACCGACCTGATGACGCTCTATATCGGCCTCGAGATGTCGAGCCTGTCGAGCTACGTCCTCGCGAGTTTCCTCAAGCAGGATGACCGGTCGAGCGAGGCGGGCCTCAAATATTTCGTGCTCGGCGCGCTCGCTTCGGGGATCATCCTCTACGGCATCAGCCTGGTCTACGGATTCACCGGCTCGACAAATTACGAAGGCATCCGCGCCGCTTTCACCACCAGCTTCCCCACCGGCGCGCTGTTCGGCGTGGTCTTCGTCCTCGCAGGACTCGCCTTCAAGGTCAGCGCCGTGCCGTTCCACATGTGGACGCCGGACGTCTACGAAGGGGCGCCGACGCCGGTCACCGCCTTCTTCGCCAGCGCTCCCAAGGTCGCGGCGATGGGCATGCTGCTGCGCATGGCCATGGATCCCTTCGCGGGCGAAGTCGATGCCTGGCGGCAGATTGTCATCTTCGCCGCGCTCGCCTCGATCGTCGTCGGCGCACTGGGGGCGATTGGCCAGCAGAACCTCAAGCGGCTGCTCGCCTATTCCTCGATCAACAATGTCGGCTTCATCCTCATCGGCCTTGCCGCAGCGACTCCGGCGGGGATTGCCGGGGCGCTTACCTATCTCGCGATCTATGTCGCGATGGTCGTCGGCAGCTTCACCGCGCTGCTGATGCTGCGCGATCCGGCAGACAACAATCTCGAAACCTTCGCCGACATCTCCGGCCTGTCGACCCGGCGCCCGGCGCTTGCGTGGTCGCTGCTGGCGCTGATGTTCAGCCTCGCGGGCATTCCGCCGCTGTTCGGCTTCTGGGGCAAGTTCGTGGTCTTCCAGGCTGCCGTGCAGGCCGACCTCGTCCCGCTGGCGGCGATCGGTATCGCGGCAAGCGTGATCGGCGCCTTCTACTATCTCAAGTTCATCAAGGTGATGTTCTTCGACGAGCCGCTGCGCGAGGTCGAAGCGAGCAGCCCGGTGAGCCATTGGGCGGTGCTGGCAATCTGCGTCGCGGTGATCTCTCCGCTCGGCTATCTGCTCACCATCCCGCTGGGTGAATGGACCGCGCAGGCGGCCGCCTCCTTCGTCGCGGCGATGTGATCCGCTTCGTTACCGAAACCGGTTCGACCAATTCAGACCTTGCCGCGCAATTGCGCGCGGGCGAGGCGGTGCCCGAAGGCCAGTGGCTCGTGGCCGACCGGCAGCTGGCGGGGCGTGGGCGACAGGGCCGGAACTGGTTCGACGGCAGCGGCAATTTCATGGGCTCGACCGTGGTGCATGTTTCTCCGCGCGATCCCAATCCGGCGACGCTTGCGCTGGTGGCCGGCGTGGCCGCCTATGAAGCAGTCGCCGAAATCCTCGCCGATCCCAGCCGGTTGCGGCTCAAGTGGCCCAACGATTTGATGCTCGGTGATGCCAAGCTGGCCGGGATCCTGCTCGAACGCGAAGGCGATGCGATCATAGTTGGCATGGGCATCAACCTCGCGGTGGCGCCCGCCTTGCCCGATCGGAGGACGATCGCGTTGACGGCACTGGGACCGGCCCCCGACCGCGACCTCTTCGCCCGCGCACTTGCTGCCGCTTTCGACCGCGAGCTGGAGCGCTGGCGGACCTATGGCCTGGAACCGTTGGTCCGTCGCTGGGAAAGCGTCGCGCATGCGGCCGGCACGCCGCTCAAGGTGCATCCGCCGGGAGAAGGCATGCTCGAGGGCAGTTTTGCCGGGCTGACCGACGAGGGTGCGCTGTCGCTGCGCTTGGCGGATGGCTCCACCCGTGCCATCCACGCGGGCGACGTGATGCTCGTGAACGAGGAGAGCTGAGCCATGTTGCTCGCAGCCGATGTCGGAAATACCAATGTGGTCTTCGCGCTGTTCGAAGGGCGCGAGATCAAGGCCCGTTGGCGGATCGCCACCGACCCGCGAAGGACGGGCGACGAATATGCCGTATGGCTGCTTCAGCTCGCCGAATTCCAGGGTTTCGACAGCGCCGATATCGACCAGGTCATCATCGGCTCCGTCGTGCCGCGGGCGATCCACAACCTCACCGTCCTGTCGGAGAAATATCTCGGCATCACCCCGCTGATCGCGGGGCAGGGGGCAGGGCAGTGGGGCATCGAACTCGATATCGAGCAGCCCAGTTCGCTCGGCGCCGATCGCGCGCTCAACACGATCGCGGCGCATGCCAAATACGAAGGCGATCTGATCGTGATCGATTTCGGCACCGCGACCACTTTCGACGCGGTCGATTTCACCGGGGCCTACAAGGGCGGGATCATCGCGCCCGGGATCAACCTCTCGCTCGACGCGCTGGTCGGGAACACTGCAAAATTGCCACGCATCGCGATCGAAAGGCCCGAAAGCGACAGCGTGATCGGGCGCAACACCGAGGACCAGATGCTGATCGGGGTCTTCTGGGGATACGTTTCGCTGATCGAGGGACTGATCGCGCGCATGAAGAAGGAAATCGGCCGCCCGGCCAAGGTCGTTGCTACCGGCGGCCTGGCCATCCTGTTCGACGAACACACCACGCTCTTCGACGCGGTCGATCCCGACCTCACGCTCGAAGGCCTCGCGATTCTGGCGGAGCGCGCCGCGTGAAGAAGGATTTCACTCCCGAAGACGAATTGCTCTTCCTCGCACTCGGCGGGTCGGGCGAGATCGGCATGAACGTCAATCTCTACGGCTGCCAGGGGCGCTGGCTGATGGTCGATCTGGGCATGACCTTCGCGGGCGACCAGTATCCCGGCGTCGATCTCGTCTTTGCCGATCTCGAATTCATCGAAGACCGCGCCGACCAGCTCGATGCGATCGTGCTAACGCATGCGCATGAGGACCATATCGGTGCGGTGCCCTATTTCGCCGCCGATCTCGGGGTACCGATCTATGCGACGCCGTTCACCGCCGATCTCGTGCGCCGCAAGCTGGAGGAGGCGGGGCTGCTCGACCAGGTCGAAGTCCATGTCATCGCCGACGATCACGGCAGCTTCGCCGTCGGCCCCTTCGAGGTCACCTATATCCCGCTCGCGCACTCGATCGCCGAAGGCAATGCGCTGCTGATCGAGACGCCGCACGGCCGCATCTTCCACACCGGCGACTGGAAGCTCGACGAGGATCCGATCATCGGAGAGCCGACGACCGAGGAAGAGCTGGTCGAGATCGGCGACGGCGGCGTGCTTGCGCTCGTGTGCGACAGCACCAATGTCTTCAATCCCGCCCCGAGCGGGTCCGAAGGGGCGGTCCACAAGGGACTGCTCGAGGAGGTCCAGCGGCACGCGGGAAAGCGGGTGCTGGTCACCACATTCGCCAGCAATGTCGCGCGACTGCAGACGCTCGGCGATGTCGCGCGCGAAACCGGACGACAGGTCTGCGTTGCCGGGCGCTCGCTCGACCGCATCATCGAGGTGGCGCAGGACAACGGCTATCTCAAGGACTTCCCCGAGCCGGTCGATTTCGACACGGCGATGGGTCTGCCGCGGGGCGAACTGCTGATCCTCGCGACCGGCGGGCAGGGCGAACCTCGTGCAGCACTCTCGCGGATTTCGGAGGAAAACCATCCGCTCGAACTCGTTCGCGGCGATGTCGTGCTGTTCTCCAGCCGCCAGATTCCCGGGAACGAGATTGCCATCGGGGCGGTCCAGAACCGGCTTGCCGCCCGCGGCATCACCATGGTCACCGACCGGCAGAGTATGATCCATGTCTCGGGCCATCCCGGGCGCCCCGAACTCGAAGCGCTCTATGGCTGGCTGCGCCCCGACATCCTGCTCCCGGTTCATGGCGAGATGCGGCACATGCAGGAACAGGCGCGACTTGGCGAAGCCTGCGGCATCCCCGACCAGGTGGTGCAGCAGAACGGCGATCTCGTGCGGCTCGCTCCCGGGGCACCGGGCAAGGTGGCCGACGTGCGTGCAGGACGGCTCGTGCTCGATGGCGACATCATCGTCCCCGCCGATGGCGAGGCGATCGCCATGCGGCGCCGGATCATGCGCGAAGGCGTGGTGATCGTTGCGCTCGACGGCGATCTCAACCCGCGGATCGACAGTCTCGGCCTCCCGCTCGACGAGGATTACGCGGATTTCGAGATCGAAGCGACAGCGGACATTCGCGCGGCAATCGGTAAGCTGCGCGGGGGCGACCGGCGCAATGAGGCCAGCGTGCACGAGGCCGCGCGCCTTGCCGCACGCCGGGCGGCGCAACGCTGGTCGGGCAAGCGCCCGCAGGTGCGCGTGATCGTACCCAACCTCTAGGAGACGCAGCGGTGCAGTGGACCAGCGTTCTGGCGATCTATTTCCTGTTCTTCGTGTTCAGCGCATTCGTGCTGCTGCCCTTTGGCGTGCGCACGCATGACGAAGTGGGTCTGGAGAAGATCCCAGGGCAGGCCGATAGCGCACCGGTCGAATTCCGCCCGGGAAGGCTGCTGTTGCGCGCTGCCATACTTGCCGCGGTCGTCACGGCGCTGTTCGTCCTGAACTATATCTACGGGTGGATCGAGGTCGAGGACCTCATCTTCTGGGGCCCCGACGCCAATTGATCATTGTCGCAGGCGTTCGAGCGCCTGCGCCAGCACGACATAGAGCTTGCCCATGTCGCTGCTGAGCAGCGTCACGCTGACAGCATGGCCGTCGCGCGTCGACAGCATGGTGCGCAGCATGGCCTCGAAATCGTGGATGTAGCGGCTGACGTGCTCGCGGAAATCGTGATCGGCATCGTAGAGTTCGGCGATCTCGCGCGCCTCGGTGTTGTCGATGAGGCGGACTGCGCGGCGGGTAAAAATGCCGCGGTCGCCGCGCAGATAGCTCGCCCAGGCGGTGTCTGTAACCTCGGTCGAGAGCGCCTTGGCGATGTCGATGGCGTTCGAGTTGAGGCTCTCTGTGATCAGCGCCACGCGGCGCGAGAAATCACTGTCGACCTCTTCGGTGGCGCGCTCGCGGGCATGGGCGATACGGTTTTCGAGGTTGCCGGTCAGCTCGTTGACCTTGGCCAGCTGGTCGCGCAGCTGGCGGGTCACCTCGCGCCCTGCCTCGGCGGAACGCCCCGTCGCCTGGTCGAGCGCCGTGATGGCTTCGGCGGTATGCTCGCGCAGGGCGCGGTCGATGGCAGCCGCGCTCTGTTCGCCCACCCGCTCGGCGATCCGCGCGATGCGTTGCGCCTGCTCGTCCTCGATTGCCGCCAGCGCCTCGCGTGCGCTATCTTCGAGCGCTCCGATGGCGTCGCGCAATTCGGCCTGCGCCCTTTCCGACAGGGCAGCGCTTTCGTCCGCCAGCGCAGCCACGCTCGCGCGCAGGCTGTCGACGCTGCCGGCCTGTTCGCTCGCCGTTTCGCCGAAGCGCGCCTGGAATGATTCCACGCTGTCGATCGCGTCGCGGCTTCGGTCCTCCGCTGCCGCCATGCTTGTGGTGAGCGCTTCGCCTGCCTCCCTCGCCTGCTCAAGGAGGGCCTTGACCTCTTCCGCGCGGTTTTCGATGCCGGCAAGGCGGGCTTCGCTGGCTTCCATCGCCTCGGGCAGGTCCTCGCGACTGTGCTTGGCGCTGGCCTGGATCAGTTCGAGCAGCCGCACGCTGGCATCGGTCAGCGTTTCCACCGCCGCATCGGTCCCATCGAGCGCTTCGCGGCTCTCCGCGAGCTTGGCGGTGAGTTCGGCGATCCCTCCCGCGAGATCTTCCCGCGCGGCCCGGCCCTGTTCGGAGATGGTCTGGAAGATCGTTCCGAGCGCGGCGATACGCTCGCCGAGCTCTTCTCCTTCGGCTGCCATGATCGATAGCTGTTCGGCCTGCGCGGCGCGCCGTTCCGCAATTGCTTCGTCGAGCGCGGCAAGGCGTTCGGTGAGTCGCGTTTCGGCTTCCTCCTCGGCCTCGGCAAAGGCGCTCTGGCGCTTTGCTGTATCCGCACCGAAGGTCTGGTTCCGTTCCGCGATCCGGGCATCGACCGCCTCGGCTTCGGCGGCGAGCGCAGCCAGCTTCGCATTGGCGGACTCAATAGCGGCTTCGTCGACGCGTTCGACCTCGGCAATGGCATCGTGGAGGCGCTGCTGCAGCCCGTCTATCTGATTGCGCCAGGCAGTCAGGGCATGGGCTTCGCCTTCGCGAATGGTTGCGCCAACTTGCAGCGCCTCTTCACGCAGCGCGGCCAGCCCCTCGCGAAGACTTTCCATCGCCGCCTCGCGCTCGGCACCCGCAGCAGCGTCGGCTTCGGCCAGTTCGCTCCGCAGCGCCTCGAATCGCGAGCGGATGGCGGCGAGGGCATCGACCTCGCGGCTGTCGAGCTCGCCACGGAAGCTTTCGCTCCGGTCGCGCAACTCGGCGAAACGCTGGTCGGCGATCGTCCCCAAATGGTCTGCCTGGGCGGTGAATGCGTCGAGCGCCGCATCGACGCGCTCGCGCAGCGAGGCGACCTGGCGCTCGCTCGCCGCGCCGAATTCGTTGAGCCGTTCGAAGCCCTCGACGAGTTCTTCAAGGTGCGCCTGCGCTGTCCGACCGGCGCTGCCGATCTGGTTGGAGACATCCTTTGCCGAAGTGGCGATAACCGGAAGGTTGTCGCGCAATTTATCCATGTTTTCCAGAGCTGTGATGCTCACATTTGCAATCGATTCGACTCGTTCGCCGTTCTCGCCGATCAACGCCTGCAGGCGGTCGGCATGTTCGGACAGGCGCTCGGTCGCGGTGCGGCCGAGATAGTCGAGTTCGCGCGTCTGGCTCGAAAGGAATTCGCGCGCCAGGCTCAGCTCGCGATTGACGCGGGCCAGCCGCGTTTCGAGTTCGGCGGAATGACGCGAAAGGCTGTGCGCGACCTCCGAAAAGCGCTGCGCCTCGCGTGTCGAATTGCGCATGGCGAGCAACCAGAGTGCGAGAACCAGCAGCACGGGGATCGCCCACCGGGCCAAGAGATCGATCGCGTCACTAGGGGATGGACGGGCAAGGATCGTGGCCTGCTCTGCCCAGAGGAAGAAGGCCGTCCAGCCCGCTACCGCGGCGAAGGCGAGCGTGGGAAGGATCCAACCGGAACGGCGGGGAGGCTCCGGCTCCTCGATCCATTCTTCCTCGAACATTCCCTCTTCCATGTTCGAGCTTTCTTCGACAACCCCTTCGGAAACCTGAGCTTCCGAATGGCCTTCATCTACCGGCTGTTCGACGGCCTGGATCAGCGAGCGCTTTCTCATCGCTGTCGAAACTATCACCAAAGATGCCGGGCTTAAACCACCATTAACCGATTGGGGGCAGGCTGTGGCGATGGCGTATCACTCCATTGCATTCGATGCCGCACTGGCGAGCGCGGCGGGCGACGATCTGGCGCTGAGGAGCGAGCTGCGTGCTGCCTTTGTCGAGAGTGCTGCGCGGCAGCTCGATTTGCTGCGGCGGTCGCGCTGCGATGCGAATTGGGAGGTTGCGGCCGAGCGACTCCACGCGGTCGCCGCCAGCTTCCATGCCGCCGAACTGATGGGACTGGCAGCCGAGGCACGTTCGGGCGTACCCGGCGAACCGGGCGTTATCCGGCGGATCGACGCCTTCATCGCTGCGCTCGGCTGAGGGAAACCGGCACCCGCCCCTTGGCGATCAGGGCAGGGCGCCCCTAGAAGCGGGTTTCGTCCAGCCTTTCGCAATTCGGAGTAAAGCGTGCGCATCGCCCTGCTGTCCGTGCTCCACAGCCCTGCCGATATCCGCACGGTGCCAGCGCCGTTTCGCAAGCTGGCGGGCGCGCGACTGGTAGATCGCCAGCTCGATATCGCGCTCGCGGGGGGCTGCGAAACCGTCGCCTGTCTTGCCAACACAGTGGGGCGCGAGGTGATTGCATTGCAGCACCGTGCCGAGGCTGCCGGTGCCCGGTTCATCGCTCTGCGCGATCCGCACAAGCTGTCGGGCATCGTCGCGGCGCAGGACGAATTGCTGGTTCTCGAAGCCGGGGTGCTGCCTGACGAGGAGTCCGTCCTGCGCCACCTTGCGAAGCCCGGTGTACTCGTATTCCCCGAAGATCCTGCGATCGCACGGGGTTACGAGCGGGTCGATGCGCACTTCGCCTGGGCGGGGGCCTTGCTCGTCCGCGGAAATGCGGTCGAGCAGCTGGCACACCTGCCCGGCGACGTCGATGCGCCTTCCGCGCTTCTGCGTATCGCGCTGCAGTCCGGCACGCGAACGTACCCGCTCGAGAGGCGCCTGCTCGAAGAGCATGGCTGGCTGCGCGATCCCTCTGCCGAGGAACTGGCCGCACGCGAACGGAGCTGGGTGTCCGGCCATGCCGATGTCGCGCCCTTCACCGCGCCGGGGCTGGCTATAGCCGAGCGGCTCGGCGTAAGGCTCGCGCAGGATACGCTGGTGGGAAACCTGCCGCGAATACTCGCGCTGAGTTCGGCGATCGCGGGTCTGCTTGCCCTGACCTCCGCGGTGGCGGGGTGGGTGGTTCTAGGGTTCGGCCTCGTAGCGCTGGCGGCAATCTTCTTTGCCATGGAAGAGGTGGTACGACGGGTTGCCCATGCCGGGCAGCTGCGTCCGCAGGTACCGCTCCTCGTTCGGGCCCTCACCGTCTTGCTCGATCCCCTGCTTGTCATTCTCATCGCTCGCGCATCGCCCGAAGACTCTGAATGGCTGCGGCTGTTCGTCCCGATCGTCCTGTTGGGCCTGCTCCATCTGGGAGAACGGAATGCGGCCCGGAGCTGGCGGCGCAGCTATGCCGATCGCGTAACGCTCACGGCCTTGCTGGTCCCCGCGGCGATCTTCGGTATCGTGCAGCCCGTGGTGGCGATACTTGCGCTCGCGGTCTTGCTATCGCTGTTCCTGACCTCCGAACCGCAGGGATAACGCGCAATTAACCATGGCGATGCTAATTCCGGACGATGACGATGCCTGAAACCGCATCTCCCAAGGTCGTGTCGGACCAGGATGCCCTGCGCGAAGCGCTCGAGGCGGGGAACGCTGCGCTCGTGCGGATTGCACCGATCCTGTCGCACCTCCTGAGCACGCCCGATCATTCGCTGTTCAGCGACGAAATCGTCGCGCGCATCCGCGGCATGTGCCAGCATCTGGCCTGGCAGGTGCTGCGCGCACAGGCCGAAGCCGCGGGTCAGGCAGGGCGCGAGGCGTTCGCCGAGCGTCACGGCGCTGCACTGGCGGAGCATTTCTTCGGCAGCCCGGCGCTGCTGGCCCATTGCCACGCCCTGGCCATCGAATGGCAGCTGACCGAAAAGCTCGAGGTGCGATATGGCATCGACCCGGTTCTCTCCCCGTTGGTGCAGGAGCTGCTCGCCGACCAAGACAGCAGCCTCGCAAGCGCGGCGATGGCCTCGCTGACGGCGCAGGCGCGGTTTGCGCAGAGCCAGCGGCGGATGGAGCTTCCGCTCAGCGAATTGCCGGGCGACCTGTTCCACGATTTGCTGATGGGCTGGCGCGCCTATGCGGGCCAGGTGCGTTCGGATGCGATGATCCGTGCCGAAGCCAAATTGCGCGAGGCATTCGACGAAGGCGCGACGAGGATTTCACTCATGGCACGTGTGGTCACAGCCATGGGCAGCGACGGGCTGCGGGCGCTCGACATCGATCGGGCCGGTACGGCTCTGTTCGTCTCCGCGCTCGCGATCCGCTCGGGACAGTCGCGGGTCGATGCCATTCTGTCGACCAATCACCGGCAAACGGCACGTCTGTCGCTGGGATTGCGCGCTGCCGGACTCGACAGCACCGATATCGAGCGTCAGGTGCTGCGGCTCGATCCGCAGGCCAATCCGCCCCGGGGAATGGCGGGATTCACAGTGGAGGAGGCACGCCGCTTGCTCACCGAAACACCCATTTCTGGAACCGAGTGATCATGGCGACTGTCGGAACGCGATATCTTGCGCATGCCCGCACCGATGGCGAGGGCAGGCTGACCGAGGCCGACGAGCTTCTCGCGCAGCTGCAGGTGGCCTGCGGCGGCGCGGTCGGCACGCGCGTTGCCATCCCCGAACTGCTTGCGCTGGTCGAGAAGGCCCAGCGTTATGGGCTGAGGCTCGCGCGCCAGTTCGAGGCGGTGGACGGGGAACACAGGATAACCGCCTGGGTCGAAATCGCTCCGCTGACGGATGAGGCGGGCGAGGTCGATGGCTGCACGATCGATGTTGTCAGCTGGCAGAGCGAGGACCTGCCGCCCGAAAACGATATTGCGGCGGCGCGGCGACGCATCGAGATCAACCGCCACCTCGCCGACTGCACCGCGCGGCTCGATTCGAACCAGCGCCTGCTGTCGGTGGAGACCGAAGCGCCCGATCTTGCAGACTTCGCGGAGAAAGCGCTCGCCAATGTCGGCAAGCCCTGGACCGATTTCGTCGATTTGCCCGGCAATGCGCACCAGCAACCGCTGCACTGGCGCCTGCTTGACGGGGCGCGGTGCGAAATCGACGGCTCGCAGCGAGGTTGGACCGCACATCTCGAACCGCTTGGGCAGCCACAGCCGGGGAGCGCGGGCTTCGTGCTTTATCTCAGCGCCGATCGGCCCCTGGCGATTGCGGATGAGGGAGCTGCGGCGGATACGAGCGAAGGCCCCTCGTTCGGGCGCGACCTGACTCCGGTCCTGCGCCAGCCGATCAACCGTATCATCGCCAATGCCGAGACGATCCGCACCAAGCTCGCCGGTCCGCTGGCCGACGAATACAGCTCCTATGCCGCCGACATCGCCACCGCCGCGCAGCACTTGCTCGCACTGATCGACGACCTGTCCGATCTCGAAGTGGTCGAATCGGAGGACTTCACCACCGCGCCGGACCGCATCGAACTGGCCGACGTCGCGCGGCGCGCTTGCGGAATCCTTGGCGTCAGGGCGCGGGAAAAGGGCATTACGCTCGTCGCGCCCCCCGAGGGCGAAAGCCAGCTGGCGATCGCCGAATTCCGCCGCGTCCTGCAGATCCTGCTCAACCTCGTCGCCAATGCGATCCGCTATTCACCCGAGGAAAGCCAGGTTTGGATCCGGCTCGACCGCATCGGCAGCCGCGCGCTGATCACCGTAGCCGACCAGGGACACGGGCTCGACGAACAACAGCAGGAACGAGTGTTCGAGAAATTCGAGCGGCTCGGACGCAGTGGTGACGGCGGTTCGGGACTCGGGCTTTACATCTCGCGCCGGATTGCGCGGGCGATGGATGGCGATCTGACGGTTGAGAGCGCGCCGGGGCAGGGCGCGCGGTTCACGCTTTCGGTTCCGGCTGCCGACGATCTGCGGCAGAAACCGCGCTGATCAGCGGCGGCGCGATCCGCGCCAGAACAGCAATGCCCCGATAAGGAAGGTGATCGCGCCATAGAGCGCCCACTGCCGCTCGGCGAGCATGAAGCTCTCGGCCGGCCACATGACCAAGCCGAGACCTTGGAGCGCCCACAGGCCTCCGGAGAGCATGAGTGCCACTCCGAAGACCATGAGAACGAAGCGCATCTCAGCGCTGCCCGATGGGAACGTAATCGCGTTCGGTCGGACCGGTGTAGAGCTGGCGCGGACGGCCGATGACCTGCGCGGGATCGGAGATCATCTCGTTCCACTGCGCCACCCAGCCGACGGTGCGGGCGAGGGCGAAGAGCGCGGTGAACATGGTGGTCGGGAAGCCGATCGCGTTGAGGATGATCCCCGAATAGAAATCCACGTTCGGGAAGAGCTTCTTTTCCTTGAAGTAATCGTCGTTGAGCGCGAGCTCTTCGAGCCGCAGCGCGGTTTCGAAGACCGGATCGTTGACGTTCAGGGCATCGAACACCTCGCGCAGCGTCTGCTGCATCACCGTCGCGCGCGGATCGTAGTTCTTGTAGACGCGGTGGCCGAAGCCCATCAGGCGGAACGGATCGTTCTTGTCCTTGGCGCGCTCGATATAGTGCGGGATGCGATCGGGCGAGCCGATTTCCTGCAGCATGTTGAGCGCCGCCTCGTTGGCGCCGCCATGCGCCGGTCCCCACAGGCAGGCGATGCCGGCAGCGATACAGGCGAACGGGTTCGCGCCCGACGAACCGGCGAGGCGCACGGTCGAAGTCGAGGCGTTCTGTTCGTGATCGGCATGGAGGATGAAGATGCGGTCCATCGCGCGTTCGATCGCGGGGTGGATCTCATATTCCTCGGCCGGGACGCCGAAGGTCATGCGCAGGAAGTTGCCGGTGTAGCTCAGCTCGTTCTTCGGCTGCATGAAGGGCTGGCCGACCGAATATTTGTACGCCATCGCCGCGATCGTCGGCATCTTGGCGACTAGCCGGTGGCTGGCGATCTTGCGCTGTTCGGGGTCCGAAATGTCGGTGCTGTCGTGATAGAAGGCCGAAAGCGCGCCGACGACGCCGCACATGATCGCCATCGGGTGCGCATCGCGGCGGAAACCCTGGTAGAATTGACGCAATTGGTCATGCACCATGGTGTGGCGCGTGATCGTGTAGGTAAAGTCGTCGAGTTCTTCCTGGCTCGGCAGTTCGCCGTTCAGCAGCAGATAGCTGACCTCCATGAAGGAGGAGCCTTCGGCGAGCTGCCCGATCGGGTAGCCGCGGTGGAGCAGGACGCCTTCTTCGCCGTCGATATAGGTCAGCGCGCTTTCGCAGCTGGCGGTCGACTTGTAACCCGGATCGTAGGTGAAGTTGCCGGTCGCGCCATAGAGCTTGCGGATGTCGATGACGTCCGGCCCGACACTGCCCTGCAGCACGGGAAATTCCTGGGTCTGACCGCCCAGATCGAGGGTTGCCTGCTTGTCGGCCACGCGTGTCTCCTCACTCGTTCTCATCGGTGCCTGCGGGAAAGGCCTGCGCGTCGATACGCGCGAGCGCTTCTTCCTTGCCCAACAGGACCAGCACATCGAAAATGCCGGGCGACGTGGTCGTGCCCGTCAGCGCCGCGCGCATGGGCTGCGCGAGCTTGCCGAGACCCAGCTCGAGAGCCTCCGCATACGATTTCGTAGTGGCTTCCAGCGCCTCGATTGTCCAGTCATTTTGCACATGCAGCATTTTCGACAATCCGGCGAGCCGCTCGCGCGCTTCCTCGTCGAGCAGCGCGGATGCCTTCTCGGTCATTTCGAGCGGACGATCTGCAAATAGAAAGGCCGAACCTTCAACGAGTTCGTTGACCGACTTGGCGCGCGTTTTAAGTACGGGCATGGCTTTGGTCAGCAACGCGACATCGGCTTCCGGGCCGATCTTGCTGGCGACGATTTCGGCCAGCCGGGCATCGTCGGCAGCGCGGATGTAATGGCCGTTGAGATTTTGCAGCTTCTTGATGTCGAAGCGCGCGGGGCCCTTGCCGACGCCGTCGAGGTCGAACAGTTCGATCGCTTCCGCCTTGGTAATCTCCTCGCGATCGCCATGACCCCAGCCGAGCCGCAACAGGTAGTTGAACAGTGCCTCGGGCAGCACGCCCTCTTCATCGCGATAGGCCTCGACGCCGACCGCACCGTGGCGCTTCGACATCTTCGCCCCGTCGGGCCCGTGGATCAGCGGGACATGTGCATAGACCGGATCGGGCCAGCCGCCCTCGATCCGGTTCATCGCGCGGATGATCGGCAGCTGGCGGAAGGCGTTGTTGAGGTGGTCGTCGCCGCGAATGATATGCGTCACGCCCATGTCGTGATCGTCGACCACCACTGCGAGCATGTAGGTCGGGGTGCCGTCGGCGCGGAGCAGGACGTAATCGTCGATCTCGGCATTGCGCACGGTGACCTTGCCCTGGACCTCGTCCTCGATCGTGGTTTCACCCTCGGTCGGAACCTTCAGACGGATAACGTAGGGTGCGCCCTCGGGCGCTTCGCTCTCGTCGCGATCGCGCCAGCGGCGGTCGTAGCGCATCGGCTGCTTGTTGGCGCGCTGTTCGACGCGCATCGCCTCGAGCTCTTCGGGCGTGGCGTAGCACTTGTAGGCGTGCCCGGCGTCGAGGAGCTTCAGCGCGACTTCGGCATGGCGTTCGGCGCGGTCGGACTGGAACAGTGGCGGTTCGTCGAAATCGAGACCGAGCCAGTCGAGCCCATCGATGATCTTGTCGATCGCGTCCTGCGTGCTGCGCTTGCGGTCGGTGTCCTCGATCCGGAGCAACACGCGGCCGCCGTGGTGCCGGGCATAGAGCCAGTTGAACAGCGCCGTGCGCGCGCCGCCGATATGGAGATAGCCGGTGGGC